>JADMIO011638382.1_pt1 | contig 28243 bp, 29 predicted proteins | sample 8958161 | NCBI WGS metagenome assembly JADMIO01 (sample SAMN16585339, study PRJNA669376) | soil metagenome | isolation source: Crop rotation soil | place: USA: Cullars Rotation, Alabama | collected 2011 | reverse complement strand
CTGCATGATGGCCTTTTATGCAGTTTCAAAGAACTATTTTTGTCCTGTACTCAGAGGTAGATTATAGCATCAACGATTCGTTCCGTATGCTGTTGAGGCGACTATGAGGTAAGACGGCTAACGTCCCGTATCAGCGGGCCGCGACGTGGCACTCTATCTACGATGAGAAACTAGCTTCGCGGCCTTATAGTGTCCTAAATTGTGTTGCTGAGCTTGTAAATAATTGATTCCAATAGCTCAATAATGGCAGCAATACAATTTAGGACACTATACGCGGCCTCCGCTGCATGCGCTTGTTAGACCCACTCTGTCGCGCCAAGTCAGCTCAAGTACGTCTATCTCTCGGAATGATATACTCTTTGCGCGGCGACTAAAACGGCCTCCTCTTCCAATGCTTCGTAAGCGGCCTTTCTTAGATTATCTGTATAGCGAGAAACCCTCTCGAAATTATCTTCAAGAGAGAGGTATATCAGTGTAGATGATGTTTACTTTATCCTGCACCTTCAGCCCGGCTCGTGAAAGATAGCTTCCTTCTAATCCGCTAATGACCGTGCAGCCCCCAAACGTGCAAGTGAATTCTTGATCGAATGCTTTCAGCAAGTCTCGATAAGACTGCTTTGGCAGATCAGGAACATAAACTTCAACTCTTACCTTTTCGGACAGTGGCAATGAATTTCTCCTTTCGCTTTGGGAAATCCTCCATACGTTTGATTACCTCTTTCGCAGACAGTTTGGCTCGCTGCGGTCTTTCTATCCGGATTTCCTTAATGTCTTTCATCCTCTTAGCCATACTATTCTCCAAATTTCGATCTGCTCTCTTCGTCTCCCTGACATTGTAGCATAGCCCGTGCGACTTGCATTAGTGGGTCTAACGACCGGCATCAGCGGGGCCGCGACATAGCACTTAACCTACGATAAGAGACTCGCTTCGCGGCCTCCGCTGCATGCGCTTGTTAGACACCGCCCTTGAATGTGCGATCTTACTGTAACAAATGAACATTGAAACCTTGCCCCTTGGCATTGCGATAAAGTGGCCCATCTAATGTATAGAGCTCAGCACTCAAACTCTCTGCTAATGCCAAGTATGCTCCATCGTAAGCGCTTTGTCGGTTCAGTCTGAGAGATATTTCAACAACTCGCGGCCCGTTCCTTAAAATGTGATAGGTTATTGGCAGAACTAAAATATCACTCCAGGCTTCATCAACCCGGTCTGATGGGAAAGCGTTTGCTACTACGAGTCGGGTGATCGCATTTGCAAATTCATACCGTGCCAACTCAGGAGCGTGCAAATCCACCCCTTGGTTTACCCAATCCAATATTGTCTGTGAGACCCGATTCCCACGAGGGTCGCCACTGACCAAAGCTACGAGCAAGTTAGAATCTACGATTACGGGCATCAGTTTGTGTGTGACCCGGCTTCTCGAATATCGCGTATAACAGCGGCGGCATCAACGGGAGGGAGATCGGCAGCAAGTTGACGCAGGCGGAGCAACGCGTCATGAACTGTCTCTGGATCTGGTCCTTCTGTTTGAGCAGAGCCTTGTTTTATGAAATCGGTGGATTCAGCCATATCGTTTTGTCTCCGGTCTTAGAATGCCACCTTACGAGACGGCTGTCTAGTGTCGTCAAAGGTGCAGGGTCTATTCATTCTCTGAAAGAAAGGGGCGTTCCTCTGTAGAATGAGGTTGCTACACCAACTTCTTTAGGAGGAACGCCATGAGCACTTCCGTGCCCTCTCTTGCTCAAGCTTTATCACCTGTCCCTGACTTCAGACAAGCTCAGGGCCGTAGGTATGAACTCTTGCCTGTTCTGCTTCTTTGCTGTGTCGCCGTTATGTGCGGCTGTCGCTCCGAATCTGCTATCGCTGATTGGGGGCACAACTACGGATGCCTGTGGTTGCAAAGACTCGGCTTCAACCGCTCGCGCGGGCCGAGCCAATCAACCCTGCATCGCATCTTCAAAGGCATTAATCATCTGCTGCTTGAGAGGGCGCTCACTTCCTGGGCCGTGTCTGTCTTGAGCCTGTTAGTTAATACCGATGCTGAGCCGTTGGAGGGCATAGCAGTTGACGGCAAGACCCTGCGCGGAAGTTCCAAGCAAGGGGCTGACGATACACATCTGCTCAGTTGCATCTCGCAAAGCTTAGGCATAGTCGTATCACAAGTGGCCGTATCGGATAAGACTAACGAGATCACAAAAGTCGATGAGTTGATAGAGGGCCTGATCCTCACGGGTAAAGTACTGATGGGTGACGCTTTATTGACGCAGCGCTCGATATCGGGAAGCATCATCTCGAAAGGCGGAGATTACCTGCTTGTCGTAAAAGATAATCACCCTCAGCTGCTTGAAGAGATAGAGATGTCGTTTGCCGACTACTGGTGGCTGCGAGATACGATCAGTGAAGGGAGCCTTACAGACCAGCACGGGAATCGGATTCACCAGCGGGAGTTGAAGGCATCGGCGATACTTGAAGGCTACAGCAGTTGGCCGGGGCTGAGACAGGTGCTGAGGATGAAGCGAACCGTAAGCGATAAGAGGAGTGGCGAAGTGAGGCGAGAGACCTCCTATGCGATCACCTCGCTTGGGCCGGAGAGGGCGAGCCCGACAGAGTTGATAAAGCTGTGGAGAGGGCATTGGGCGATAGAGAATCGGTTGCACCGGGTCAGAGATGTGACGTTTGACGAGGACCGGTCGCAGGTCAGAGCGGGGCACATAGCGCAAGTGATGGCGGTATTACGAAATGCCGCCATCTCATTGATGAGAGTTATGGGAGCAACGAATATAGCAGCAGCTTGTCGGGGGTATGCTGCTCAACCAGCGATGGCATGAGGGCTTTTTAGATTCTGATGGTATGAAGCGGGCGCCAAGCTCCGAGACGTTTTGATAGACTCGGAGCGGGAAAGAGATCGCAAAAGGAGGCGCCCGATGACAGTATATTGCGGAGTAGACTTTCATGCACGTCTTCAGACCGTCAGTTACTGCAATACCGCTGACGGTGAGATTCACCAACGAGACCTTCACCATCAGCGCGATGACATACAAGCCTTTTACTCTCAGTTCACTGGCGAGGTCATCGTAGGCATTGAGGCCAGCGGCTACTCTCAGTGGTTTGAAGATCTTCTTGATCAGCTTGGTCACAAGCTCTGGGTCGGCGATGCTGCTGAGATCAGACGCTTAGCCAGGCGACGCCAGAAGAATGATCACCGGGATGCAGATCATATACTCGAGTTGATGATGAGAGATGAGTTTCCTCGCCTGCATCGCCTTGCTCAAGAGAGTCGTGAAGTTCTGCGGCAATTGAGGTTTCGTCATCGGCTTGTGAAGATAGCGACTATGACAAGAACAATCTGCACGCGATTGCAATTGGCGCAGGGCTTTCTTTGCAAGCGAAACTGATAAGCAGGTCTGGTAGAGAGCGATTCAAGTCATTGCAGCTATCTGCGGTGCTTGCAAGGCAGCGCGATCAATGGCTGGAGTTGTTAGATAAGCTCAACGAGCAGATCAAAGTGGTTGAGAAGTGGCTCAAGCAGCAGGCCAAGCAGGATGAGCGGGTTCTAAGGCTACAGACACATCCTGGGATAGGATTGCTTTCGTCGCTGGGACTGGTCCACACACTGTGCCCGGTCAGTCGCTTTGCTACCACGCGCAAAGTTGTGGCATACGTCGGACTCGACCCGATGGAATATTCATCAGCCGAGAAGAAGCGGATCGGCTCAATCAGCAAAGCCGGTTGTAGGTTGGTGAGATTCTTGTTGGGTGAAGCGGCATAGATGTCTGTAAGAAGTGATCAGCAGATGCGTAGCTTTTATGAGCGATTGCTGAAGCGGCGAGGCAAGGCAAAAGCGATTGTAGCAGTAGCGCGCAAGCTGTTAGTGCGAAGTTTCATAATGCTGCGAGATAAGATAGATTACGCGGAGTTTGTACGTCGCGGCGTCGAAGCACGGTCTGCCCGAGTTTACACATAGGCTTTTGAATGCCTGTATTTTGATTGGGAGACCGGCCTCTCCTGAAAGGGAGAGTGCGAATCAATCCTCATGGGCTGATGGATGCCCGGATAGATGATTGATCGTTGCTCGGCAAGGCGTGATCGAAGGATGAGATAAAGCGATAACTAAAGGTTGTGCGATCTCAAACCCGGAAAGAAATGTGTGTGGAAGGTGGCGAACTGGCACCTATGGAAAGGTGCGCTTAAAAAGTGCTTGACGCTAAGTCCCGCTTCATAGATGTGTAAGTGGCGATAATCAACAATTCAGTCTCGAAAGGAAGACTCGATTATGCCAATTACACCCGAACTGCTCGATGAACTGCTGAAGGACTACAGCAACCCCGATGACCTGCTCGGTCAGGACGGGCTGCTGCAACAACTCACCAAAGCCTTAGTTGAACGCGCCCTCAACGGCGAACTCACTCATCACCTCGGCTATGAAAAGCATGCCGCTCGTGACGACCGTTCTGGCAACCCCCGCAATAGCACCACCCCGAAGACCTTGCGCGGCAAGCGCGGCCAGGTTCAGATCGATGTGCCCCGTGATCGTCACTCGGAGTTCGAGCCGCAACTCATCGAAAAGAACCAGACCCGCTTTGACGGCCTCGATGAGAAGATCATCTCGCTTTACTCGCGCGGCATGACGCAGCGCGAGATCCAAGGACACCTCGAAGAGATCTATGGCGTCGAAGTCTCGCCCAGTCTGATCTCGACCGTCACCGATGCCGTGCTGGATGAAGTTCGCGCCTGGCAGTCGCGGCCTTTGGATGCAGTTTATCCGATCCTCTACCTCGACGCCTTGCAGGTGAAAGTCAAGAGCCAGGGGCGCGTGATCAATAAAGCGATTTACCTGGCTTTTGGGGTCAATATGCAAGGATTAAAAGAAGTCCCGGGGGTGTGGGCGGCAGAGGCAGAAGGGGCGAAGTTCTGGCTAGGGGTGGTCACCGAGTTGAAGAACCGCGGCGTCACGGACATCTTTATCGCCTGCGTGGATGGGCTCAAAGGCTTTCCCGAAGCGATCGAGAGCGTCTACCCGCAGACGCAAGTGCAACTGTGCATGGTGCATATGGTGAGGCATTCGCTGAGCTACGTGTCGCACAAGGACGGCAAGGAGGTGGCCTTGGACTTGAAGGCAATTTATCAGGCCGCGACGCTGGCCGAAGGCGAACAGCAGTTGGGCGAGTCCGAGCAGAAGTGGGGGAAGAGCTATCCGGTGATCGTGCGAAGCTGGCGAAGCAACTGGGCGCGGATCGTGCCGATGTTCGGCTATCCGAGTGAGATCAGGCGGGCGGTCTAGACGACCAACACGATTGAGTCCTTGAATGGGCTTTCACAAAATGAGATGATTCGGAAGCTGGGGCTAACTGACGAGCTTGGACAATCTCACATATGGAATACCTGCTTATTGATGTAATTCGTTGTTACTTGATGCGCTCACCGTTGGCTGCGGCTTGTAATAGATGTAATCAGTTAGCATCAGATGATACCAACTTTGAGAGGCGACCGATTCCCTACGAAGCAAAAGGTCGCACGTTCGAGTCGTGCCGGGCGCATTCTTCTTCATCTCTCCTGCAAGGTCAGCCGCCCGATTCATTCTAAAGTTGCGCGGCATGCGGACTCGTAGAATCAGCCGCGCTGCAATCAAGTTAGAGATTCGACCATCAATGAAGCTGGCAGATTTCTGCCCGCGCCGCGCTCTATTTGCTAAACGAGAATCTCTTCGCTCGACTACGGCGAAGGGTATGAAGAACAGAAATGGTAGAGGGTGAATCCCTCTTCGAACAGACCAGCCTTCTACGGCCAAACCGTGCTAAGCCGCCAGGCTTCCCGGAGGGAACATGCAAGGAGATGCTTTATTCGGCGGGTCGTTCTCTGCCCAGCCATCGCTAGTCAGGCGACTGGCCGATGAGTTCAAAGAGGCTACGCGCGAGTTCCGCGACAATCCGCGAGAGTACGTCGCAAGCGCAATCAAAGGTGATTCGACCGGCGGCCATCGCCGCAAGACGCTTTTCAGGCTCGGCCTCGCAATAGCCATTGTGCTCTATGCGATAGCGTTCTCGCTCGCGCTCGTCTTGTGGGCTTTCAATGCACGGCACGCGGCGGTGGCAAACGAGGGCCGTGAGATCACAGTAATCCCGCTGCCTTCTTACAAGCCGCAGGATTCTGCGATGCCGAGGTCCGAAAAAGAAGCCCACGGCGGGGGCGGCGGGGGCAATAAAGAATTAACCCCGCCTTCGCAGGGAATGCCTCCCCCATTCTCTCCTGACGCTGCGATCATCGCGCCTACAACAAGGCCGACCCTTAACCCGCCCGCGTTGCCTGTTTTAGAAAGGTTGTTGGGCGATCAGTCTCAGAACATTAAGCGCGATGAGTTCATGCCTACCGGCCTTCCTGATGGCGTGCCCGGCCCGCCTTCTGATGGTCCAGGCACGAATGACGGCATCGGCTCTGGCAACCAGGGCGGCGTGGGGCCGGGCACAGGCCCGGGCTTCGGGCCGGGAAGGCATGGTGATCAAGGCGACGGTGAATATAACGGACGCGGCGGCAGAACTGGCCGCGATGCGACGGCTGCCGTAGACACGAAACCTGTGGCGCTGAACGCGCCGCGCCCGAATTACACCGAAGAAGCGCGCCAGCATAAAGTTCAGGGCGTGGTGCGCGCGCGCGTCCTGATAGGCGGCGACGGTTTGATCAAGCAGGTGATAATAAGCAGAGGGCTTCCCGACGGTTTGAACGAAGAAGCCATTCGCGCCGCGAGGCAAATGCGATTCAAGCCCGCGATGAAGAACGGGCAAGCCGTTCCGTTCTGGACGACGCTCGACGTTGAATTCAACTTGAGATAATGCTCTCGGATCAAATCGCGAAAGGGTGTGGCGCAACCTGACATCTCGCGCCACGCCCTTCGTATCGTGAGTTACTTTTTCCTGAATAGGAAAATGTATTCGTGCTTGAAAATGTAAAACCCGCCCGCGAGCGCCCGGTATCGCCACAGGTGTTTCTGCTCCCTCTTCGCCCTGGTCTCTTCAAAATTTTTTACGACTATGCTTCTTAAAGAGTAACCGCGCTTCAACACTTCGTTCATGCACTCGAACCCCAGAGGCACCCATTCGCTTTTCGCGTATTTGTCCCCGATGACCAGAGCCAGGTACCGGCCCCGCTCAAGCGCAGGCGTTACGTTATCCAGGGTCTCGCCAAACATCTTCAAAAATTCTACTGCGCCGCGCGCGGTCGAGAGGTCCTTATCGTCATCTGAAAAATTTATTATGTCGTGATACGGCGGGTGCATAATGACGAGCTGCGCCTGTCGCGCCCCGAAACGCCTGAGCGCGCCCGGTATATCAATCGTCCGCGAATCGCCCCGGACGACTTCTGTGCGCGCGTTGTGAGGGTTGTCTTCTTGTTTGATAAGCTCCCGCGCTTTGCGGGCGACTTCCCTGTTCAATTCTATCCCGATTCCGTTTCTGCCCAAGCGGCGGCATTCGATCAGAGTCGTCCCGCTCCCCAGGAACGTGTCGAGCACCCAGTCACCCTTCTTCGTGTAGCGCAGCATTAGCTGGCGCGGAATCTGCGGGATGAAGTTGCCCCAGTACCAGCCGAGGTGCGCGCCCGCCGTGTCGCGCTTCGGCAAGACCCAGAGGCTGTCGGTCAGGACTTCTTCGTGCTCTTTCCAGCGGTGCAGGTTTATGTCGTTGATAGCGCTCGTGCGGACTTGCTTCACCCCGCGCTCAAGTCTTTCGAGATAGTACCTGGCCCTTTCAACGGTTCTCGCCTCAAGAATCTGGTCTAATTCCGAGGCCAGAATGTCGCGGCGCAGGGAGACGGCATTCCCGTTCGCGCCACCGTCAAACAACTCGTCGCCGTCGTTTGACGACATCACCATATGCTTTATCTCGGCGGTCTTTTTCTTGAGCGAAGCGAGACTCCTTTGCGTGTTCGCATCCGTCAGAAGCCTGAGAAGCCTTTTTTTGTTCAGCAGGACTGGCGAGTTATCGCTCTTCATAATTAAGAATTAATTGCGGCCCTCTCTTCGTCGTACACGCCGGGGTTGTGTTTTTCCATCCAGCGATCCGGTTGCTTGAGAATTTCAAAGCCGACCGTTCGATAAAGCTCGTGCGCGTCTCGCGTGGCGAGCATCCACCTCCGCAGCCCCTTCAATTCCAGGTGCGAATCAACGACCGCCACGAGCCACTTGCCCAAGCCTGATCCCCTGTGCGCTTCCAGAATGAATACGTCCGCGAGGTATGCGAAGGTGGCGTAATCCGTTACGACGCGCGCGAAACCTATCTGGCGATCATTTTCGTAGAGGCCGAACGGGAGAGAATTTTCAACCGAGCGCTTAACGACTTCCATCGGCACGCCCGCGGCCCAGTAAGACTTTGTTAGAAACGAGTGGATGACGTTCAAGTCGAGCCGCGACCGCTCGGTGCTTATCGTGAATTGTCCGCGTCTTTGCTCGTAGGCCATGTCCCTAATTCCTCGGCGAGCGATTCCATAACCGCCGTGACGATCATGTCCGAAAGCGCCGCGTATGAAGCTTCGCCCTCTTCGACGGAGGCTTCGCGCGGGTTGCCGAAGTAGGCTTCGGTCCCGCCTGCATCGTTGAACGTGCGAGCGCCTTTTCGTATGCTCTCGGCAATCGAGATGGGCACCCTTTCGAGTTTCGCGCGCGCGTCTTCGCGCACAAGCTCGCCGCGCGCGGCCATGACGAGCGAAGTCTCGTAGGACCCGGCATGGCAATCGCCCCGGCGAAATTCTTCCGTGAGCGTCGCGGCCCACCTGCGCCGCCGCTTGTCGGGGAAGGCGACGACGCGCGAGGTCTCCTGCCTGACCTGCCCGATGGCTTCGTTGATTGACGCGACGTGCTCAGGCTCAAGGTGCGAGTTGGCTATGGCGACCAGCCGCGCGCCCTGGCGATAGAGCGAGACGCATATGTCGCGCATGAGCGCGGTCGCGGTCTCTTTCCTGATCGAGATGGTGCCCGCGAAATCCGCGCTGAAATCCGTCACGCTGTAAGCGATGGGCGGGAGCACGAAAGCGTCAACGCCTTGCGCTTTGAGACTCAGCGCGGCGCGGCGCGACATCTCTTCAGAAATAATCACGTCGGTCGCCAGCGGCAGGTGCGGCCCGTGCGCTTCGGTCGAGCCGACGGGCAAAATCATGACCGCGCCGCGCTTGATCGCCGCGCCCGCTTCTTTCCAGGTGAGTTCGTCGAAAGAGGTCATAACTATTGCTTCAACGCTTTTCGATCAATCTTCCCCCTGTCATTCTTCGGGAGGTCTTCTTTGAATTCTATCAGACGAGGGTACTTGTAGACGGCCAGCCTTCTCTTGACGAACTCTTTCAACTCCTGCTCAAGCCCGGCGCTAGGGGCGAAGCCTTCCGCGAGCACGATGAACGCCTTCGGCTTGATGAGCTTCTGCTCGTCACTGGCCCCGACCACGGCGCATTCGACCACGGCCTCATGCTCAAGCAGGCAGTTTTCAATCTCTGTAGGCGAGACGTAGATTCCGCTGACTTTCAGCATCTCGTCCGTGCGCCCGCAGTACCAGTAACAGCCGCGCTCGTCCATGCGGAATTGATCGCCCGTCGTGCACCAGTCGCCCGCGAACGTCTCTTTGGATTTCTCGTGCGCGTTCCAGTAACACAGCGCCGCCGAATCGCCTTTGATCTTGAGCGTGCCCATCTCGCCGGTCGGCACTTCGCGGCCTTCGGCGTCAACTATTTTGGCCTCGTAGCCGGGGACTATGCGACCGAGACTGCCGGGCACGACCTCGCCGGGATAATTCGTGATGTAGATGTGGAACATCTCCGCCGAGCCTATGCCGTCCAGTATCTCCACGCCGAACGTGTCCACCCACCGGTGATAAAGTTCGGGCGGAAGCGCCTCGCCAGCCGACAGACAGAACCGCAGGCTTGAGAGGTCGTAACGCTCGCGCGCGCCTTCGACTTGCAGCATGGCGTTGATCATAGTCGGCACGCTGGTCAGGATGGTCGGGCGGAATTTTTGAATCATCTCGAACATGGTTTCCGCAGTTGACCGCTCGGAAAACAAGGCCGTCGCGCCGCCCACGGCGAACGGGAACATCATGTTCGTCCCGGTCGCGTAGCCGAAGAAGAGCTTGGGAACCGATAGCGTTATATCCGATTCGCGTATTCCGAGCACGCCCTTGGCGTAGCATTCGGTGTTATAGGGCATGTCATGTTGGAGATGAACGGCGGCTTTGGGATGGCCCGTCGAGCCGGAAGTGAAAAGCCAGATGGCGATGTCGTCGCGCGAAGTGGGGGCCGTTTGAAGCTGATCGGAAGCGGCTTCAGTCGTTTGCTCGTAAGGAAGGATCGAAGAGCGCCCGGTTATGCCTTCGAGGCTGCCGGAGACTTTAGTGCCCGCGACGACCGTGTGTTTGAGGTAACGCGAGCGGGAAGCGGCGGGGGCGAATCGCTCCATGACGCTCGCATGAACGACGGCTACTTTCGCGCGCGTGTAGTCGAGGTAATACTCGTATTCGGCTGTGGGCAAAATAGTGTTCACCATCGCGATGACCGCGCCTATCTTAGCGATGCCGAACCATGCCGCGACGAACTCTACGGAGTCGGGCAGCACGATCAACACGCGGTCTTCCGCCTCAACGCCGAGCGAAAGGAGCGCGTTGCCCATCCGGTTCGCCATCCGCTGCACGTCGCCGTAGGTGTACCGGCTGTCTTCGTAGTAAACCGCGACCTGCGCGCCCATACCCTCTTTGATACGGTCATCAAGAAAGTAGGTCGCTATGTTGAACTGCTCGGGAAAAGAAATCGTCATTGCTTCGCACTCCAATATCGCCTGCGCGTGGCGGACAGTATATCATAGCCTTCAGGCACTCCCGCTCTCTTAAAACCGAAGCGTCTAAGGCCGCGCCTTCATGCCGTGTTGTCAAAATCGCGCGCGACCTTGTAGCATGAAAGTTTACTCTTAATGGCCAATTCTAGTCTGAGCGAAAGCCATAGTTTCGGGAGCGATTATGATCGGATTTGGTAAGCGAATCTCTTACGCATTTAAATCTTTCTTCGGAATTCTGTCGAGCGGCGAAATACCTCCCGACGTTGCGCGGGGGATGGCCCAGCCGCCCGCCGTGGCCGCCCCGCCCTTAACGGCGGCTCAAGAACCGCAGCCGGTGATGGCTGTCGAGTCCGCTGACCGCGCGGTGCAGATGCTGGCTATACTACAGCGTGACGGGCGGCTGATAGACTTCCTCACCGAAGACATATCGCCTTACCCGGACGCGCAGATCGGCGCTGCCGTCCGCAACTTGCACCAGAGTTGTAAGCAGACGCTGGAACGCTACGTCAAGCTTGAGCCGGTCATCGCGTCAGAAGAAGGCCAGCCCGTCACTGTGCGGGAGCCTATTGACCCTGCCGAAATCAAGTTGATAGGTAACGTCACCGGGAGGCCGCCGCTGAGCGGCCTGCTGAGGCATCGCGGTTGGCGAGTCAGCGCGGTGAACCTGCCGCCGCTCCCCGGTGGAGCGGGCCGCTCGGTGGTGGCCCCGGCGGAGGTTGAGATTCCTTAATCAAATTTCGAGCATGGACGGAGAGTATCTTGGACACAAAATTTATAATCGGTATTGATCTTGGCACTACTAATTCGGTCTTATCTTTTCTCGATGGGTCGGTCGCGGAAGAGGACGCCCGCATTGACACGCAGCCTATCCCGCAGCTAATCAATCCCGGCGAGGTGGCCGAACAGTCGCTGCTTCCCTCGTTTTTGTACATGCCGGGGGAGATGGATTTTCCGCAAGGAAGCATCGCGCTGCCGTGGGACCGCAAGGCGCAGTTCGTCGTGGGTGAGCTTGCCCGCAAGCGCGGCTCGGAGAACCCTGCGCGCTTAGTCGCTTCGGCAAAATCCTGGCTCTCTTACGCCGCCGTGAACCGCGCCGCGCCCATCTTGCCGTGGCGCTCGCCCGATGAAGTTCAAAAGATTTCGCCGGTCGAAGCGTCCTCGCGCTACCTCGAATACCTGCGTAACGTGTGGGACAGTCAGGTTGCCAAAAAGAAAACCGAGATGGCTTTAGCCGAGCAGGAAGTCTTCCTCACGATCCCGGCTTCATTCGACGAAGAGGCGCGCGAGTTGACTCTTCGCGCGGCGGAGCAGGCGGGTCTCAAGCACGTCACGTTGCTCGAAGAGCCGCAGGCCGCCTTTTACGCATGGATCGAAGGCCAGGGCGAGCGATGGCGAAAGCAGGTCAAAGTCGGCGACCTGATTTTGGTGTGCGATATCGGCGGCGGCACTACCGACTTCAGCCTGATTACGGTCTCGGAGCAGGAGGGCGAGTTGACGCTCAAGCGAGTAGCGGTCGGCGATCACATCTTGCTCGGCGGCGATAATATGGACCTGGCGCTCGCCCGCCTGCTTCAAAAGCGACTCGAAGACGACGGCCATCGCATAGACACATGGCAACTGCATGGATTGTGGCACCAGTGCCGAACGGCTAAAGAGAAGCTCTTCGCAAACCCGAGGAGTCAGAAGGAGGCCATCACGCTTTTAGGCAAAGGCACGAAGCTCGTCGGCGGCACTATCAAGACTGAGTTGACGCGCGATGACATCACAGAAGTCCTGGTTGACGGATTCTTCCCCAGGACGGCGAGCGATGAGATGCCCGCGCGACAGCGCCGCATAGGGTTTCAAGAACTCGGCCTTCCTTACGCCGCCGACCCGGCCATCACTAAACACCTGGCGCGATTTCTAACGCGGCAGGCGCAAGACGGCTCCGAGGCAGAAGCGATCCGCCGTGGGCCGAACGGGCTGGCTTGCCCGACGCACATTCTCTTTAACGGCGGCGTGATGAAAGCAGTTAATCTCCGCGACCGCCTCGTGGAAGTCCTTAACGACTGGCTCGTCCGAGAAGGCTTTGAGCCGGTGAAGGTGTTGGCCGCTCCCGACCTCGACCATGCGGTTGCGCGCGGCGCGGTCTACTATGGGAAAGCCAAGCGCGGGCGCGGCGTGCGCATCCGCAGCGGCGCGCCTAGAAGTTATTTCATAGGGATCGAAAGCGCGATGCCTGCCGTGCCGGGAATGGAGGCTCCGCTCAAGGCGCTTTGCGTCGTCCCCTTCGGCATGGAGGAAGGGACCGAGGCGAAGATACCCGACCGCGAATTCGGGCTTGTGGTCGGCGAGCCTGCCGAATTCCGCTTCTTGAGTTCGACCGTGCGCAGGCAGGATCAGATCGGCAGCTTAATCGAGGATTGGGGCGATGATATTCAAGAGCTAAGCCCGCTCGAAGTGACTTTAAAGCTCGACGGACAGGAAGACACCGTGCTGCCCGTAAAACTCGAAAGCCGTGTCACCGAAGTCGGGGCGCTTGAGTTATGGTGCGTCTCGCGCGACGGCCAGCATCGCTGGAAGCTTGAGTTCAACATACGCGAGAGGGATGAGGAGTAACTGCGCCAGCGTCTCCGCATCCCCGCGCCGGTATTTCGCATGCAGTCACCTAGCCGTTACCTGATCGGAATAGACCTGGGCACTACGAATTCGGCTGTTGCTTATATTGACACGCAAGAGGCCGACAAAAACAACGCCCCGATCATTCACATATTTGAGGTGGCGCAACTCGTCCGGGAAGGGGAAGTCCGCGCCGCTCCGACGTTGCCTTCATTTCTTTACTTCGCGGGCGAGCACGAGATTCGGGCGGACGACCTGCGACTTCCCTGGCACGAGCACGCGGCTCCGGTGACGGGCATCCTGGCGCGCGAGCAAGGGGCGCTAGTGCCGGGCCGACAGGTCTCGTCTGCCAAGTCGTGGCTCTGTCACAACGCGGTTGACCGCACGGCCAGAATACTGCCGTGGGGAACGGACCACCCGGATTTTGCGTGCTCGCCCGTCGAAGCTTCGACGCGTTATCTTGCTCACATACGAGACGCCTGGAATTACACGTTCGCGCCCGCAGGGCCGGGTGATAATGAAGTGCGCTTCGAGCGGCAGGAGATAGTCCTGACAGTGCCCGCCTCGTTTGATGAAGAGGCGCGCGAGTTGACGGTGCAGGCTGCGCGCGATGCGGGGATCAAGAACCTAACTTTGATTGAAGAGCCGCTGGCCGCCTTTTACGCATGGATCATCGCTCATCGAAGCTCGCTCAAGCGACGCCTTAAAGATGGCAACCTGATTTTGATCTGCGACGTGGGGGGTGGCACGACCGATTTCAGCTTGATCCGCACGCAAATTGTTGATGGCGAGATTCGATTCGAGCGCATTGCAATCGGCGAGCACTTGCTGTTGGGCGGCGATAATGTTGATCTGGCGCTGGCGCGTCGCGTTGAAGAGAAGCTCGGCAACCCCAGGCTCACCCTCAGACAGCGCAATGCTCTCGCGCGGCAGTGCTGCGCGGCGAAAGAGCGATTGCTCGGCGACGCGGAGGTCAGGCGCGTGCCGGTAAACGTGCTCGGCAGCGGGCGGGCAGTCGTGGGCGGCGCTCTGGCGACGGAGCTTACTTCAGAAGAAGTAGAAGAGACTCTGTTGAACGGTTTTCTTCCGCTCGCCGCGCCCGACGATTTGCCCGCGCGCGAAAGGCGAACGGGCCTGCGCGAGCTTGGGCTTCCCTACGCGAGCGAACCTGCGATTACTAAACACCTGGCCGAGTTTCTAACAAAGAGCTTCGACGCGGAAGCGCTAGCTGTCTCAACTGATGTGGTGGGAGTTACACACCCGCCGGGCGGGCGGGCCGCCGCTAATAATTCGCAACTCGGCATGGTTCGTCCTGATGCGGTGCTGTTTAACGGCGGGTTCTTCGCCCCGGCAATAACCCGCGAGCGAATAATCGAGACCCTCACTCGATGGTTTCATGAAAAGGGCAAACGCTACAGGCCGAGAGTCCTCAGCAATGAAGCGCCGGAGGCGGCGGTGGCAATCGGCGCGGCTTATTATGGGCAGGTGCGGCGCGTCGGCGGATTGCGCATCAGCGGCGGAAGCGCTCGCGCTTACTACATCGCGGTGCAGGCAAGCGCGCAGGCTGAAGGCAATCGAGTACAGGCCGTGTGCGTCATGCCGCGCGGCACCGAAGAAGGCACGAGCCTTGAGCTTCCTGATCGGGAATTCACGGTGCTCACTAACCGCCCCGTCTCTTTCACGCTTTACAGTTCGACGACACGGCACGACCAGCACGGAGACGTGGTAGCCCTTGACGAGACGGAAGCGCACCGTCACGCACCGCTGATTACTGTGCTGCGTTACGGCAAGAAATCGCGTCAGGCAGAGTTGACCGTGCGGTTGAGGGTGAACTTCACCGAGGTAGGGACGCTTGAGCTATGGTGCGAATCGCTCAAGACCGAACACCGATGGCGGCTCGGTTTTCAACTGCGCGACGCTGAATCCGAGGACGAGGCGGTGGAGTCGCCGACCGAAGAGCCGGAGACGGTGATACCGGACGAGGCAATCGAGTCCGCCGCGCGGTTGATTCGCGCAGTGTTTGGCGACGAGCGCAATCAGGTTGCGGGCGAGCAGAGCACGGCTGAATCGCTGGTCGGGAAGCTTGAGGCCGCGCTCGGATATGGGAAAGACGGCTGGCCGATGGCTGCGATCCGTAAGCTGTGCGACGTGATGTTGGAAGTGGCCGACGGGCGCAAGAAGAGCGCGCGGTTTGAAGCGCGCTGGCTCAACCTGTTCGGCTTCTGTCTACGTCCGGGATTCGGGAGCGCGGTTGATGATTGGCGCGTGACCCAGGCGCGAAAGATTTACATGGCCGGGCTGTTTTTTCCGAAAGACGTTCAATGCCAGGTCGAGTGGCTAGTCTTGTGGCGCAGAGTAGCGGGCGGACTCAACGCCGGACAGCAGAAGGAGCTTTACCAATGCTTGATCTCGGTGCTGAATATTGGCGAGAAGAAACAAAGCGCGAGGCTCAATACGCAGATTGAGTATGAAGGCTGGCGATTGCTGGCAAGCCTTGAGCATTTGCCCGCGCAGACGCGCATCACGCTCGGCAGGCTGCTGCTTGATAAGATCAAAGACAAGCCGACGAACAAGGGATACCTGTGGTCGCTCGGTCGGCTCGGGGCGCGCGTTCCGTTTTACGGCCCGCTAAATTGCGTCGTCCCGGTGGAGGCCGCCGAGCCGTGGATTGATGCCCTGCTCGATCTGCCTGAGCTGACACAAGACGCGGCGTCGGCGATTGCGCAACTGGGAGCGCGCACCAACGACCCGGAGCGCGACATCAATGATGCTCTGCGAGAGAGAACGATTGCGAGCCTGATTCGATCTGGCAACGCGAATGAAATGATCGAAAGCCTCCGCGCATACGTCCCGCCCGCCCGTGCCGACGCGGTGCGAATATTTGGAGAATCTCTGCCCGAAGGTTTGCGGCTCGTGGTGTAGGACGAGCAGTCACCGGTTTGCCATTACCGGCCATTAAATCATAGCGCTTTCAAAAGCTGATTTCAGGTAACGGTTGAGCATTGTTACGCAAAAAGATTACGGAATTCCCTGTTACGGAAAGTTTTTTGGGCGGGCAGGCCACCTTTGGCCTGAGATTTGTAATCAAAAAGAGCAGGGGTACTTATCAGATGGGAAGCTATAAGCAAATGAAAGGTGGCAAGAATATGAACTGGGAACGATTTAAAAAAGCAGTCGCGGGAACCGCCATCGCAATCACACTTATGTTTGGCAGCGCGATGATTCTGGGGACCACGGCTCAGGCTCAGGATCGAAATAGGGACGGTCGCTGGGACCATAGAGACCGGGATGGCCAGTGGGACCGAAATCGAGACGGTCGCTGGGACCGCGACCGGGATTGGAATCGCAGGCAGCAGATCGAGCGCGCTCGTGAGCTTGCCCGGCTTCGTGAGTTGCAACGTCGCAGGGAGTGGGAGAGAAATCGCCGTGGGAATTCATACCCATACGGCTACGGCGGTTATCGTAACTACGGCGGCGGGTATTCTAACGGCGAAGTGCAGAGAGGCTATCGCGACGGACTGGATAGGGGGCAGGAGGATGCTCGTGATCGCAGGTCTCCAAATCCGAATAACTCCAGCCATTTTAGAAGCGGCAACTCTGCATACCGCGAAGGGTTCCGCCAGGGCTATCAGGTTGGTTACCGTCAATACGCCGGCTACCGAGGGTGGTAATCGGCGCATTAACCGAAGCGGCTTGAGCGAACAGGGTCAATCGCCCTGTTCGCTCTGTTTTCAGGCCCAATAAAATCCCGCCAACGATATGATCTGAAGATCACCTGCACTATTCATACCTCAGCGCGTCTATGGGATCGAGCGCGGCGGCCTTACGCGCAGGGTAATAGCCGAACGCTATTCCTACGAGCACCGAAAACACTACCGAGACCAGAATAGACACGGGCGAAACCAGCGTCGGCCAGTTGAGAGTTTTAGCTATCAATATTGATGCCGCGACTCCGAACAGAACGCCGATGATGCCCCCGACCAAAGAGATGGCCATTGACTCGATCAGGAACTGGCGGCGGATGACGCCGCTCCGCGCGCCTATAGCCATGCGGATGCCTATCTCGCGCGTGCGCTCGGTCACCGACACGAGCATGATGTTCATGATGCCGATTCCGCCCACGAGCAGCGACACGCCCGCGATTGAAGCGAGCAGGTTCGTCATGATGCTGCTCGACGCGTTCGCGGTCTCGGCTATGTCCGTGAGATTGCGGACGGTGAAATCGTTCTCCTCATTAGGGGCGAGGCGGTGGCGCTGGCGCAGCAAGTCCGTGATCTGGCGCTCTGCGGTGAACGTAGCCTCAGGGCTTAGGGCCGAGACCATGGCATTCGATACGTAGGTGATCGAGAGCAATTTCTTCTGCGCCGTGGTGTAAGGAATGATGACCGTGTCATCCTGATCCTGTCCCACCTGATTCTGGCCCTTCGTGGCGAGCACGCCGATAACCCTGAACGGCAGATTGCGGATTCGAAGCGTCTGGCCGATGGGGTCCATCCCGGCGAAAAGATTGTCGGCCACAGTCTTGCCAAGCACGGCCACGCGCGCCGATGATTTCACGTCACCTTCCGTGAAGAACTCGCCGGACGCGACCTGCCACAGGCGAATCTCAGGGAACTCTTCGTTTGCGCCGATGATGCCGCCCGACGCCGCCCAGTTCTGATTGCCGAAGACAAGCTGCCCGTTGGCCCTGATGTTCGGACTCGCGGCGCGGACCGAAGGCAGTTCCCTCTCAATGGCCTCAACGTCTTCGACCGTAAGTGTTGTTGCCGACCCCGCGCCTCCGCGCATGCCGCCCGTATTGAACGAGCCCGCCGAAACGTAGAGCAGGTTGTTGCCGAGTTGAGCTATCTGCGATTGTATTGAGGCCGACGCGCCCTGTCCTATGCCTACCATCGCGATCACCGCCGCTACGCCGATGATGATGCCGAGCATCGTGAGGATAGAGCGCATCTTGTTGCGCGCCAGAGCGCTTAGCGCAAGCTTCGATGTTGCAATCAAGTTCATAACTCTGCTACCTCATGCGCCCCCTGCCGCCGCGCTGTTGCTGTCCGAATGGGGAGGCCGGTTGTTGCGGTCGAGCGGAGGCCCCGCTATCGTTCTGGCCGACCACTACCGTCTCGCCTTCTTGAAGGTTGCCTGCGACGATCTCGGTGATTCGACCATTGGTCAGCCCCGCGCTGGCAAAACGAGGCTCAAGCTTCTTGCCATCCACGAGCACCCAGATTGTCTGACCCTGAGGCCGATTGGCCTCCCCCGCGGCGGCGTTCTCGGTTGACTTCTGATCGGCGCGCTGTTGTCTGTTCCGCGCCTGCGCCCGCTGTTCGCGCCGCGCCTGCATCTCGGCGCGCAATTGCTGCTGCTGCTCTTCGGAGAGGTTCGGCTTGAAGCGCAATGCGGCGTTAGGAACTGTCAGCACGTTCTCGCGCCGTTGAACCGGAAAGGTGATGTTCGCAGTCATGCCGGGCCGCAGCTTCAAGTCAGGATTTGAGACTTCGATTACAGCAGTGTAGGTGACGACATTTTGCAGGTTCTGCGAGTTAAGTCTTACCTGCGACACTTTGCCGGTGAAAGTCTCGCCCGGAAAAGCGTCAACCGTGAAGTCGGCCTTGATGCCGTCCCGAATCTGGCCCATGTCCGCTTCATCAACGGCGGCAAGCACCTGCATCTTCGTCAGGTCGTTCGCTATCGTGAAAAGAGTCGGGGCCTGAAGGCTCGCCGCAACGGTCTGCCCCACGTCCACGTCGCGCGATACGACTACGCCATCAATGGGCGAGGTGATGATCGTGTGATCGAGGTTCACCTGGGCTTGTTCGAGTTGCGCGCGGGCCTGAGCAAGCTGCGCCTTTGCTTGTTGGAGTTTTGCGCTTGAAGATTGGCGCGCGGCTTCGGCCTGCGCGACCTGCGCCCGCGCCTGCGCCACGCGCGCTTGTGCGGCGCTGGCCTGCGCCTGCGCTGATTCTATGTCGCGGCCCGCAATCACATCGCCGAGTTCCTTGTAGCGTTTGACGACCGCTGCGGCATCATCACTTTGAACCTCGGTCACTTCCTGATTGGCCTTCGCAGCCTGAATGTTCCCGTTTTGATTCGCGATTTCGGACGTGGCGGCTTGAACGGCGGCTTCAGCGTTGACCACGCTCGCTCGCGCGTTTTCGACTTGAGCTTGAAAGGTCGAAGGGTCGAGCCGCGCAATCACCTGCCCGCGTTTGACCTGAGAGTTGAAATCAGCGCCGAGCCACGCTATGGCCCCTGAAGTCTGCGAGCCGACCTGCACGGTTGTCACGGCTTGCACCGTTCCGGTCGCCGAAACCGTCACCTCGACCGAACCGCGCTCAACTTTTGCGGTCATGTAATCGCTCGCGTCAGCCTTATTTCCCCAGAATACGAATGCGATGATGATTACCGCCGACACCGCGACGAGAGCCAGCAGCATCCTCCGCTTCTTCCTGATACCTTGCCTTATTTTTTCAATCCTTCCTTTCATCCTTAGACCTCCACCACACTGTTCAATTAACTCGTCAAAATCGTTTCGGGCGCTGCGTACTCTGCGCTACGCCCCATATAGTTAGACACCGCCCGACCGGGCAGGGTTACAGCAAGCCGCGAGATCAGTATTCGCAATTAGCTGATTCCGCGCGCATAATTTGGTCGCGGGCGAGGCCGTAGCTTCCAGGTTGCGATTGCTCTGCCGCCGGTTGTAACTTTTTAGCGGCACTCGGTGTCTTAACATATAGAGGCCGGTCGGGGCCTTTCGAAAGGAATCAAACGAACCGAATAAACTATAGAGGTAGAAAATGAAGAAACTTAGTAGATTTCAAACTATCGCGATAGCGTTTGTAATGGCCATCGCAATGGCCATCCCCGTTGCGATGGCGCAATCGGCGGATGGCGGCGACAAGGGCGGGCGTCGCGGGCACTTTGGTCGTCACGGCGGGCGTGGCGGTTTCGGGATGGGCTTTAGCCAGCTTGATTTGACCGACGCGCAGAAGGCTCAACTCAAGCAGATTCGTGAGAATCATCGCCAGAGCATCGCTCCTTTAATGCAAGAGATGAGGGCGAAGCGACAAGAGCTTCACCAGGCAAGAGAGGGCGGCGCGGTTGACGAGGCTGCGGTTACGCAGAAGCTCAGAGAGATCGCTCCGCTCGAAGCCAAACTGATGGCCGAGCAGTCGCGGATACATCAGGAAATGCTTTCGGTCCTGACGCCGGATCAGAAAGCCAAATTAGACCAGATGCGTGAACAGTTCAAAAACAGACGAAGTGAACGGCGCGCTGGCAAAGGGCAAAAGTCCTAGTAAAACTGACGGCAGACCCGGCAGTTTCCGGGTCTGCCAATTTGGAACTTGTGATCAGGAGCAGCTCTGGCAATAGAGATCGAACAGGCTTCGGACCTGGAACTGGTGAAGTTGGCGCGCGAGGGAAACGAAGAGTCGTTTGAGGAGATCGTGCGCCGGTACAGTCCGCGAGTCTTTCAGGTTGCCAGCCGGTTCTTTCGACAGCGCGCGCAGGTTGAAGAAGCCGCTCAAGAGGTTTTCCTGAGAGCTTACACCCAGCTATCAAGTTATGAAGGTCGCGGCTCTTTCGAAGGGTGGATTGTGCGGATCGCAACTAACATCTGCCTCAACCTGCTTCGTAGCGCTAAACGGCGACCGGAATCATCCGTCGCGGATTTGACAGAGGATGAAACCGGGTGGTTGGAAAATCGCCTTGCGGATGTGTCTGCCGCGCGCCACGAGTCTAGCGAGCGCGGCTTTATTGCGGCAGACCTCGCTGAAAAGGTGTTGAGCCAGATGTCGCCTAATGATCGAGCCGTGTTGCTGATGATTGACGGCGACGAAATGCCGGTCAAAGAGGTGGCTGAGATTACCGGCTGGTCAGAATCGAAGGTGAAGACTCAAGCATTTCGCGCCCGGCGGCGAATGCGCGAAGCGGTGGGAGAGTTACTTAATCGCAAGCGGAAAAAGTAGCGCCTGGAAAGGCAGGTAAGCCATGCTAGACAGCCATATAGTAAGAATGCTCGGAGAGAGAACGGCCAGTGCGTTTAGCGAGGAAGAGATCACCGTTATAGAAGCGCACGTTGCCGATTGTCCTGATTGCCTGCGGGCGTACGAAGCCGCGCGAATATCAGAAACTCTTATCCGAGCGCGGGCGGCTCAAACTATTGCTCCGTCGCCTTTCTTCAAAACGCGAGTGATGGCCGCAATCAGAGAGAGACAGCTTTCGCCGGAGCTGCCCGCGATTGTGAGGATGTGGAAAGCAGCGAGCGCGCTTGTTTCGATGCTGGCAATCTTCGTTGCCGTTCTGATAGGCGTAACCTTTTATAGTAACAGCTCTGACACGCAACCTGAGTCAATCGTCAGCGAAAGTATCTATTCGCTGGAGTATGTGGAGTTTGAGCAGGCAGAGACCGGGGACGATGGCGTGGCATACGATCAAGTGCTTGGGACGATTTACGGTTCGGAGGATGTTGATGGACAGTAATGCTAAAAGTAAATGGCAGATTCGCCTGGCCGTAATTATTATTTTCATCGTCGGCTTCGTTGCGGGCGCTCTATCAATAAACATTTATCGGAGCAAGCAATCACCTTCCGGGCCTTCGAGAATGTGGGGCCGTTATGATCAGATGATTGACCGCTTGAACCTCTCGCCCGATCAAAAGAGCCAGGTCGAGGCCATATTTGACGACGCCCGCGCACGATTGATGGAGATACGCAGAGAGTCAGAACCCAGGTTTCGCGAGGTTCGCAAACAGACGGATAGCCGATTACAAGGCGCGCTTACCCCTGAGCAATGGGAGCAATTTCAGCAGATGGTGAGTGAGTTGAAAGATAGGGGTCGGCATGGCAGAGGCAGGTATGATAAAGATAGAAAAGAGCGCCGCCCCTAAACCCCGCGCCCGCAGCGCGAAATCGCTGTTGGCGCAACACCTTCCTCAGTGGGATTCGAAGCCTGATAAAAGTAATTAATATTACAATTCAAAACTTGGAAGATATCAAAGTTAGATAGCCGGTTTCTGGATTATAAGGTCGAATAATCTGGACAGGTCTTCATTAGAGGAAAACTTGACTTCTATTATGCCGCCCTCTTTCGAGAACTTGATTTTTACAGGTGCTCCCAGCCTCTTGCTGAGTTTCATTTCTGCCGCGGCTATATTAGCGTCCCCGGCTTGATTTTCACTGACAGTAATTGTCCTTGTAATAGCACTGACAACAAATTCTTTTTTTCTCACAAGCTTTTCTGTTTCCCTGACCGAAAGCATCTTGCTTATGATCTCAGAAGCTAAGGACTTTTGTGATTCGATGGAATCGAGCGAAAGTAATGCTCGTGCATGCCCCATTGAAAGCTTGTCTTCTTCAACAAGTCTCTGAACTTCGACCGGCAGTTTTAAGAGTCGTAGAGCATTTGTAATGGATGACCGGTCTTTGCCCACACGACGAGCCACTTCCTCTTGTGTAACATCAAGTTTCTCCAACAGATTCTTATAGGCAATAGCTTCTTCAATAGGGTTGAGGTCTTCCCTCTGAATGTTCTCAATCAAAGACATTTCTAAAACATTCTCTTCGGGTATATCTTTAATGATGCAGGGCACCTTATGCAAACCGGCCAATTGAGCCGCACGCCATCGGCGCTCTCCTGCGATAATCTGAAATCGTTCCCCCTTTCGTCTAGCTACTATGGGTTGAATCACACCGTTAGTTTTTATTGATGCGGCTAATTCATTTAGTTTATTTTCATTAAATATCTTTCGTGGCTGAACATCGGTAGGATCAAGTTGATCGAGGTCTAATTCGATCAGGTCGGTTTCCAAGGGATTCATTTGAGTGAATAGCGCGCTAAGCCCCCTGCCCAGAGCCTTTCTTGACATTATTTATTACCTCCTTTGCTAATCTCAGATAGCTCTCAGCCCCTTTTGATTTTATATCATACAAAACTATAGGCTTGCCGTGACTTGGAGCTTCAGCCAGCCTCACATTTCTAGGGATTATTGTGGAAAAAACTTGGGACCCCAGGAAATCTCTCAGGTCTGATACAACCTGATTTGATAAGTTGGTTCTCTCATCGAACATTGTTAAAAGAAATCCTTCAATCGTCAAGCTTGGATTCAGCGTTCTCCTTATCTTGACTAGAGTATCCCATAGTTCGGACACGCCCTCCAGGGCAAAATACTCGCACTGAATCGGAATCAGGACAGAATTAGCAGCAGCTAAAGCATTTAGAGTGAGCAATCCCAAGCTAGGCGGGCAATCTATGAGCACGTAATCGTATTGGTTTGCAAGTGCCTCTAAGAGTCTTTTGAGTTTAAATTCACGATTCTCGAGATCAACAAGCTCTATCTCTGCTGCAACCAGTATTTTTTCAGAAGGAGCAATTTTAAGATTCGGTAGCTCCGTATTCAATGCGATTGCACTTAATGGCTCATTCAAAACCAGAGAATGATAGACGCTTTTGTAAAATTTTCCTCGAAGTCCAAAACCGCTAGTGCTATTACCCTGGGGATCAGCATCTATGATCAAAACTTTCATATCAGCTACAGCCAAACTAGCGCCGAGATTAATCGTAGTTGTTGTTTTTCCGACGCCTCCTTTTTGGTTGGCTATAGCTATTATTCTTGCCATCGTTTGCTACAATATCACAAAAAAACTTTTCAGTAACCAAAAATTCCATGATATTCCTTGTATAGCTCAGGTATCGCTTGTTTCACGTGAAACAAGCATCAACCCCCTATCAATCTAGAAAAGGTGACAGATTGTGAGAAAAGCAGATCTACATCAAAAGAGAGTTTCAAGGAAAAGACGGGTTTGGAAGACATGAGGCTTAACGCTAAACTTAACCTGAGACATAACGAACAGGAGTAAAGAATTTATCGAAAGGGTTTGAGAGTAGTGCTAAATGCGATTCAAATCTTTTCAAAATTAATAAGGAGAATGAGAATTGCCCTAAAAAGCTAGCATGCTATGGCACGATTATGTTATTTTGATCCGCTTGATTGACGGAATCTAAATGACCTGAGTTTTCCAAGACTAATAAAAAACATAACTGACAGAAAAGGAGAAAAGGAATGACCGCAGAAGGCCGCATCTTACAAGTAATAGGTCCCGTAGTAGACGTAGAATTTGAAGAAGCCACTCTTCCTCCTATCTACCAGGCGCTTAGAATAACCAGTGATGGTTTTAACGTACCAGAGCCAATAGATGTAATAGTTGAAGTTGAACAACATCTAGGGGAGGGACGATGCAGATGCGTTGCTATGGAACCAACGGAAGGCCTAATTAGAGGAATGAAAGCTGAGGATACCGGTCATCCAATAACCGTTCCTGTCGGCCCAAGCACACTCGGTCGGGTCCTGAATGTAATTGGTCAACCGGTGGATAAACTCGGACCAATAACTTCGACAAGCCGCAATCCTATCCATCGTCACGCGCCAGATTTCCAAGATCAATCAACAGAGCTAGAGATGTTTGTAACAGGGATCAAAGTCATAGACCTGCTAGAGCCTTTCCTGCGAGGAGGCAAAATCGGACTATTCGGCGGGGCTGGGGTCGGCAAAACTGTCCTGATTATGGAGTTGATCAACAATGTCGCTATGAAACACGGTGGTTTTTCAGTCTTTGGGGGGGTTGGAGAGCGGACACGCGAGGGGAATGATCTGATCAGAGAAATGGTCGAGTCAAAGGTCGTCAATTTTGGAGAATCATTCTACGAGCATTTTGAGAAAACGGGAGAATTCGACTTAAAATACGTTGACATGGATGCAGTCGCAAAATCAAAGGCAGCTCTAGTTTATGGCCAGATGACTGAACCGCCTGGAGCCCGGTTGAGAGTTGCGCTCACGGCGTTAACTGTCGCAGAATACTTCCGCGACGAAGTAGGAACGGATGTTCTCCTATTCATTGATAATATATTCCGTTTCACTCAAGCAGGTTCGGAAGTATCAGCCCTGCTAGGCCGAATGCCGTCAGCGGTCGGTTACCAGCCGACTCTAGCAACAGAAATGGGCGAACTCCAAGAAAGAATCACTTCCACTAAGCGAGGTTCTATAACTTCGGTTCAAGCAATTTACGTCCCTGCTGACGACTATACAGACCCGGCCCCCGCCACGACATTCGCGCACCTGGATGCTGTAACCGCCCTCTCCCGCCAAATCGCAGAGCTAGGTATATATCCGGCGGTAGACCCGCTAGCTTCAACATCACGAATCCTTGACCCAAGAATAGTTGGAAAAGATCATTATGATGTGGCGCAAGAAGTGAAGCGAATACTCCAACGATACAAGGATTTACAAGACATAATTGCAATACTTGGAATTGATGAGCTTTCTGAAGAAGATAAACTTACAGTGGCACGCGCCCGGAAAATACAGAGATTCTTGTCGCAACCATTCCATGTGGCAGAACAGTTCACGGGACTCCAAGGCAAGTTCGTGCCACTTGAGGAAACTGTCAATGGATTCAAGGAGCTTATATCAGGGAAATACGATGACCTTCCAGAGCAGGCATTTTTTATGGTCGGCGGCATTGAAGAAGTCATCGAAAAAGCAAGCAATATGTAAGCGAGAAATGATTTTCGCGCCTTGGTTAGAGGTCGTCGGTAAACCGCGTAAGGCTTGTTTTTTCAATTATTTACAGGAATAATAAGATATGCCAGAAAAGATACACCTTGAAATCGTAACACCTGAGCGCAAAGTTTTTGAGGCCGAGGTGGATCGCGTCGAGATACCCGGACTAGATGGTGAGCTAGGAATATTACCCGGCCATACGGAACTTATATCCCTACTCAAACCCGCAGGTCTCTTAACCTACCACATCGGAAATGATAAAGGGGAAATGGCAATTAGCGGAGGCTTCGTTGAAGTAAATTCTGATCGAGTTGTAGTCCTCGCCGATAGAGCGACCCGCCCCGAAGAAATCAATTTGAGCGAAGCCTTAGCATTAAAAAACGAAGCGGAACGACAATTACAAAAGGCTTTGGTGGACCCGGATCAAGACATAGTGCGTGCAACAGTCGAGCTTGAGCGGGCTTCGATTGAACTACAACTAGCGGAACGGGCTCGTTAGTTGCGCCTCCGGTTTGTTCCTTCCAGTTTGTTACTGATAAGATTGAAAACTCCTAAGCAGATATGATAATGTTTCGTGGTTTGACGAACGCATTCTCTTGATCAATTGCGAAGATTATGTTCAATCTAAATTGTGTCACGTAATAACATACACAGTTCAGGTTGGCTTTTAGCGAAATACTCGGATATTCTGTCATCCCGAAGCTCGAAAGAAGAAGAATGCAAATAGATTTGCTATCATCAATACTCGGTGCGATCTCGAAGAGAATTAACCATCAGAGCTTTAATACCTGGTTCAAGCCTATCTCTTTTGCCGCAAAAGATGACTCCACAATCTATCTCAGAGTACCTAATGAGATTTTCCGTGACTGGATCACTAACAATTACTTCGATATTTTAGAAGAGTCCCTGCAAGAATTGAATCTGGATGGATGCAAGCTCAGTTTCCTTGTGGAAGAGGCAAAGGCTTCAAACAATGGTGTTAACGCCGAAGCATCAGTAAAGCCTTCAAGGATAGTTTCAATTCACGCTCAAGAAATAAACAACTTCGGGATTGCTAAGCTTATTGAGATCGTCCCCATTGAACTTCCTCTAAATCCCAAATACACATTCGATACGTTCGTTGTAGGGTCTTGCAATCAATTCGCGCACGCGGCCTCTCTTGCCGTCGTTGATATGCCTTCGAAGACTTACAATCCGTTATATATCTATGGGGGTGTGGGTTTAGGAAAAACACACTTGATGCATGCAATCGGGCATGCGATAAAAGTCAGGAATAACAATCTAAGCCTGACATACATATCATCAGAAAAGTTCATGAATGAGCTAATTAACGCTATTAGATATGATAAGACCATAACATTCAGAGAAAAATATCGTAATATTGACGTTTTGCTAATGGATGATATTCAGTTTTTGGCGGGGAAAGAACGGACTCAGGAAGAGTTTTTTCATACTTTCAATGCTCTCTATGATGCTCAAAAACAGATCGTCATATCCAGCGACTGTCCGCCTAGAGAGATACCCACTCTGGAAGAGCGACTGCATTCAAGATTTGAATGGGGACTCATAGCAGACATTCAGCCACCGGATTTGGAAACTAAAGTGGCTATCTTAAAGCGAAAAGCTGAAATAGAAAAGATTGACCTGCCGGATAACGTAGCCCTGTTCATAGCAAGCAAAATAAAATCCAATATAAGGGAACTGGAGGGGTCGTTGGTTCGCCTCGTTGCTTACGCGTCATTAAAAGGGCTGCCAATAGGTATTGATTTAGCTCAAGAAGTCCTTAAGAACATAATAGACGAAGAAACAGATGGCATTTCAATTGAGGTTATTCAGAAAAAAGTAGCTGGGCATTATGGCTTGAAAGTCAGCGATCTGAAATCAAAGAATAATTCCCGAAGCATTGCTGTTCCTAGACAAGTAGCAATGTATTTATGCAAGGCTCTTACAAAAGCTAGCTTGCCGGAAATAGGTCGTGAGTTTGGCGGAAAACATCATACGACTGTGCTTCATAGCATCAATAAAATTTCTCATCTTTATGATCAAGATACCGTTTTCCACAGGCTTATTAACAGTCTAATTACTGATATTAAATAACTTATCGTACTTTTCCACATGAAGGCTCTGTGGAGCCCCTGTGGAACCTGTTGAAAACTATTGGGATAAGGAAAAGGTTCCACAGGGAGAGAGCTTTTTACACAAGTTTTGCACAGCTTTTTTCACAAGTTATTTCTACTTTCCAGCACATTGGGATCCTAAGCTTAGAATTCCACGTGGACAAGTTGTCGCG
>JADMIO011432800.1_pt1 | contig 28243 bp, 23 predicted proteins | sample 8958161 | NCBI WGS metagenome assembly JADMIO01 (sample SAMN16585339, study PRJNA669376) | soil metagenome | isolation source: Crop rotation soil | place: USA: Cullars Rotation, Alabama | collected 2011 | reverse complement strand
TGTTCGACGCGACCGGCAACCCCGCCTCGATGGCGGCTGCCTTCCACTATGTGGCGCCCGGCGGCCGCCTCGTTTTGGTGGGACTGGCGCAGGCCGATATCGCGTTCCATGACCCCGACCTGCATCGCAAAGAGATGACCCTCCTCGCCACCCGCAATTCCACCGCGCATGACTTTCAGCACATTATCACTCTGCTCGAGAGCGGGCGCCTCGACACCGCACCGTGGATCACCCACCGCGCCGCGTGCGACACCATGATCGAGGCGTTCCCACACTGGCTCGACCCCGCCAGCGGCGTCATCAAAGCCATGGTTGAGTTCTGACGGCGGCCAAAGGCATCGCAGGCGTCGTTGACCACCACATGTTAGTTGGCATCGGTCAGTTGGGAGTGAGTTCGCCCCGCTTTGGCGGAAAGTGAATCAAGCACCAGCGTTAGCCACCGCGCCAGCGAGAGTGTCCCCTATGCGGCTAATACAGCGCCACCCGTTGCGCCGTGATCGCCGCTGTGATGCACAGTGTGACACAGCGCCCCCGGCTTGCCAAACCGTGCCAGAACAGATCGCAGGCGGTTACACTCGACGTTAGGAAGCACGGTGGCCCCTGCTGCACGAGACATCAACGGTGCTTGACTGAGCGGCCGTTAAAGTGGGGCAAGCTCAGTCAACGCTCATGAACCTATGAAACCGGTAATCAAGGACACCAGAATGAAACATAAACCGCGACTGAGACTGGTTTTGGCATCTCATGACATAGTTGTGCCGGCGCTGGCAGTCTCACTCGCGCTATTCATCTGGATTACTAATGAGCGGTTAGGGAGGATCGCTGTTCGGCAGCGCTACGACAGTAGCACCCCTACAACTGTATCGGAACTAAGTGAACATCAAAGGTTGTGGGTTCAGCATAAGATCCGTGACTACAAATATACGATACAATTGTTTAGTACTCTTATGGTTGTGGGTGCCGTTATAGAAGTGCACAAGGGCAAGCCATCCCAAATCATTGTTGTAGACGATGCGATAGATCCCAAAATGTTTTCTGATTTTAGCACTGTGGACAAGCTATTTCAGCGCGTTAGAGATAGCATAGACGCCAAAACACATGGCAAAACATCTGTTGTATCTGCCCATTATGATGAGACATTTGGTTTTCCCACATACATCCGAGTAGTAGAGGAAGCTAAAGCAAGTGACGCCTTGTATTCAGTGTCCATCAAACACTTAAAGATTCTCAAGATGACGCTCTCAGAGAAAAGTAATACCAAGCTCGCCCCGCTCTGATGAAAAGTCAGTTGAGCACCTGCGTTAACCGGTGCAGCAGTGAGAGTGTCCCCTGTACGGCTGATACAGCGCCACTTGTCGCCACCCGGTTGGCCGTCTCGCCGATGTGATGCACAGTGTGACGCAGCGCTGCCAGCCTGCCAGACTGCGCCGGAGCAGGCGACCAGGACTTCAACTATTAGCTATGGCTGGGACATATCCACCAACCGCGGCCACGTGGCACGTGAGCTTTTGCGTTCACACAGAATATGATGCTTGAGTGCGCAGTATAATCATAGTTGTGCTGCGGCGCGCGGCTTGGTTGCGTGCGTCACGTTTTGATGAATGATAAAATAGCTTCGTCATGGCAATCTACTTTTATTCCACCTCCGACAAATACGGCACCTTGTCTAACTTCTCGCCTCATGGTGTAGAAATGGATGGGCAATGGTGGCCGACGGTCGAGCATTATTTTCAGGGGCAAAAGTTTGGCGATACAGAATACGTCGAGAAAATTCGCACTGCCAGCAATCCAAAACAAGCCAAGTCATTAGGGCGCGGTCGTAAGTTTCCCATCCGCACGGATTGGGAAGAAGTTAAAGACGAAATCATGTATCAGGCTTGCCTCAAAAAGTTTCAAACTCACAAGGAGGTAAGAGAACTGCTGCTCTCAACCGGAGATGAGGAATTGATGGAGAATGCGCCCAGCGATTATTATTGGGGTTGCGGCAAAACCGGCACAGGCCAAAATAAGTCGGGCCAAATCTTGATGCGCATTCGGACAGAATTGCGCCAAGCGTAATAACCGCAGCACAACAAGGCGCTGCACCCGACCGCCGTAAGCCTACGCTCGTGCCTCGCTGCTGGCTTACGGCGCGGCTGAACTCGGCGTTGGGCGGCTGCGCGCGGCTTGGCGCAAAACCTAGTAAAATGAGAGGCAGAGGTCATAGCGATGGATAAGACAGCCACATTTAACACATCACCACAGGCCGACGCCGAATACGAGTCGGCGATAGACAACCTGATTAACGAAATGAAGCGCATCCGCGAGCAGATGGCCGACGATCAACGCGAGATCGAGCGCCTGCGTGCTGAGACGCGGGTTATTATTGCTCAATTGAAAGCCGCCTGACGATGTGGAAGAAACTTTACGATATCGCGAATCTGCTCTTCAACTTCGGACAAGATTTGCAGCAAAATCGAGCCGACATCAAGCAATTGCAGAACGAAGTAAGAGAACTGAGCGCAGCTATGCAAGGCGAGGTGCGCCAACTACGCGAAGCGATCCAGCGGTTGGCATATGAGATTCAGCGTGTAGAGGAGAACGCAGCCCATGAACGCGAGAAGCAGGAGCTGCGGCGCGAAATCCAGAGGCTGCGCGACTCTAAGCAACTCCCTGAAGGCAAACCAGAACAGCCAGCACCGAAAGACGAAGAGTAAGAACTAGCAGCTGCGGCCCAACCATCCGCTCAACCTGACGCCTATGCGCTGCGCTCATGCTTCGCTGCGCACCGCGGCGCAGGTTTGAGCTTGCCTCGCTTAGTGCACGCTCCGTCAAGCACCAGCGTCAACCGCAGCGGCAGTGACAGTGCCCCTATGCGGCTGATCCGGCGCCACTTGTCGCCAGCCGGTTCGCCGCCACTGGCCGCTGTGATGCACAGTGTGACGCAGCGCTGCCGGCCTGCCAAACGGTGCCGAAGCCGGGGGCCGGGACTTCAGCTTTCAGCTTCACCGGGGACATATCCATCGGACGCGCCCACGCAGCTTTGAGCTGTTACTGTGCATACAGGTCATTATGCTCAAGTGCGCGGTCTAATCATAGTTGGGCCGTTACGCTCGGCGGCGTGATAGGCGCTATACTGAACTGTAGGTGATATTAATGAAATATACCGTTGTGCTCCACGAATCAGAAGAAGGCTATGCTGTCTCCTGCCCGGCATTACCTGGTTGTTGGTCACAAGGCGTAACTGAATCGGATGCTCTAGAGAACATCCAGGACGCGATTCAAGAGTATCTGGCAGCTATTTTAGAGATGACCAAAGATGCCCAGGTGCGTGAAGTTGAGGTCGTGGCGTAACCATGCCTCGCTTTCCCGGTGTCAATCATCAGCGTGCTGTGGCGGCGTTGGAAAAAGCCGGTTTCGCGATTATCCGCCAGGGTAAACACATTGTCATGTCAGATGGCATTCATCTCGTAACTATTCCTCGGCATAATCCTGTTAATGCTATTACGATGGGTGGTATTATCCGGGATGCGGGACTGACCAACGAAGAGTTCCGCCAATGGCTCTAAGGTCAGACTAAGACGAACAACGCGCCGAACAAGTCGGTCCAGCCGACGCCCTACGGCCCCACGCTCGCGCCTCACTGCAGGCTTGCGGCGCGGCTAACCTGGGCGTTGGGCGGCGGCGCTATGCTCAATGGCACGCAGGAAACGCTATGAAGAATCCACGCGTCGAAAGACGAACAGAGAGGATGAGTAGTTTTGGTGCGTTCCTAATCGTTTTTGGTTCGGCCGCCGTCGGCACCATCTTAACCCTATTCCCAAAATGGCTTGTCCGCAGTCGCGGAGCTTCCGAACTTGTGGCTGCATGTGTAACTTCACTTTTGCTGGTGATCGTAGCCTTCTTCTTCAAGGCAATAAGTCAGAAGAAGCGGCTTCCATGAACAGTCATAGACTGTAACACAGAGGTCCAAGCTAAGGCGAGAGGGTTACGGATGACGAGGTATAGCCGAAAGTTGTGGACGGACGCGAGGGAATGACGCATCCTTTCCTTGAAGCAAATACCAACGGCCTTTGGCGAGGCCACAGAAAGGATGCGTCATGAGCAAGCATACCGTAATTCCGTTCCCGGCACCAGAACCGGCGGGGGAGGCCACTGTCACCTCGGTGTTGGAGCAGATCGTGCGTGAAGGTGCCAGGAAACTGCTGGCCCAAGCTTTGGAGAATGAAGTCGAGGCGTTCCTGGCCCAGCACAGCGCGGTGCGCGACGCCCAGGGCCGCCAGGCGGTGGTGCGCAACGGCCATCTGCCAGAGCGCGAGATTCAAAGCGGTATCGGCCCGCTGACAGTGCGCCAGCCGCGAGTGCGCGCCCGGGACAGCCAGCAGAGCTTCAGTAGCGCCATTCTGCCACCGTATCTGCGACGGTTGCCCAGCGTCGAGGCGCTGATCCCGGCGCTCTATCTGCGCGGTGTCTCCAGCGGCCAGATGCAGCAGGCGCTGGAAGCCATCCTGGGGCCGCAGGCGGCCGGGCTCTCGGCCAGCAACGTGGTGCGGCTCAAGTCCCAGTGGGAAGCGGAACACAAGAACTGGAGTGAGCGTGACCTGAGCCAGAAGCAGTATGTCTACTGGTGGGTGGACGGTATCTACTTCAACGTCCGGCTCGAAGACGAGCGGACCTGCATATTGGTGGTCATGGGCGCCCTGGCCGACGGACGCAAGGAACTGGTGGCGGTGAGCGACGGCTATCGCGAGAGCAAGTTGAGCTGGCAGGAAGTGCTGCGGGGCTTGAAACAGCGCGGTCTGAGCGCTGGCCCGCGCCTGGCCATCGGCGATGGTGCGTTGGGCTTCTGGGCGGCTCTGGAGGAGGAGTACAGCCAGGTGGCGCAGCAACGCTGCTGGGTGCACAAGACGGCCAATGTGCTGGACAATCTGCCGGAGTCGGTGCAGGCTCACGCCAAGCCCTTAGGGGCCAAGAGCCGGCTGCATGAGATCTATCAGGCACCGACCAAAGCCGCGGCTGAGCAGGCTTACGCTGAGTTCCTGCAATTGTATGAGGCAAAGTATCCCAAAGCCTGTGCTTGCCTGGGCAAGGACCGTGGGGTATTGTTCACCTTCTACGAGTTTCCGGCGGAGCACTGGCGCCACATCCGCTCAACCAATGTGATCGAATCGGTCTTCGCCGGAGTGCGGCATCGCACGCGGCAGACTAAAGGCTGTGGCAGCCGCACGGCGACCGTGACGATGGTGTTCAAGTTGGGACTGGCAGCGCAGGAGAAATGGCGACGGATCAACGCGCCACAGGTGCTGGGGGCGATCCTGAACGGCGCCCGCTACGTGGGATCCTGAACGGCGCCCGCTACGTGGATGGAGAGGCAATGCCAGCCGCCCAGCAGGAGCTAAAAGCAGCTTAGGCGAGACAGGAAAGGCGCGTCCTTCCCGACCACTCATCCACAACATTTGACAATATCTCGATCGTTCTCGCTCATTGCATTAATGCGTTGAAACAAGAAGTATGCCTCGAGAGCCTGCCCTACTCGTAGAGCAAGTAGAGCATCAAGTAACCAGACAAAACAAGTAAGTAAGTGTATGACTTTGACGCGATGATGTAGAATCTTCAGTGTCATAGTTCACTTTGTCCTCATGACATTCCAGAAGAGGATGCCCTCCAGGTAGTTGAACGTTGAGGCGGTTCGTCGTGCAGGCTACGCTGCTTTGGGGTTCATGTTCTCATCTGACAACACCTCGTCATCCCACTCTGAGTGTGTCCATATTGACACAGGTTCACTACCGTGCCTTGGTTAGCTCATGGCCCGGTTTATGCTGCTTCGCGGAGGTGGTCATGTTTTGTAGATCAGTGTGAGACGGACCATGGAATCTAAGGTTGTGCTGCCGCGCGTAGTTAGCAATGTCTTGTATCTCTGCCTCTGATTGGTAGCTGAGTCGCCCATTATAGTTATAGATATCGTGGTCTTCCATGCACCAGCACACACCCTCATTGGGAGCCAATTGAGCCAGACGCCCCTTGAGAGCGGGAATGCCGACAATCGTGTCTTTCGGATCTACGATTTCAGCCAGCAGCTTATTTCGATTCGTGCCGACTAACAAGCTAAAGCACCAGGTCGAGTCTGGGGTCTGCCAACTCCAGATCTCCCATCCTTTCATTGAGTGGAGCATTGGCCTCCTGGAATAATACAGGCGTCCCACAAGGACAGTTGCCAGCAGGATAAGCGCCAACGCAATCAATAACCTTGACCGTCTCATATTTGTGCGACCTCCTGCTGAACTCTAAGACGCCACTAAGGTGCCCGATGCTTCAGACCGAGCTTGCCCCGCTTTAGTGGAAAGCCAGTCAAGCGCCCGCGTCAGCCCCAGCAGCGGCGATAGTGTCCCCCTGTGCGGCTCATCCAGCGTCACTTTTCGCCACGCGGTCCGCCGTCATCCCTGCTGTGATGCACAGTATCACGCAGCGCTGCTGGCTTGCCAAACCGTGCCGGCGCAGGCGACCAGGACTTCAGCTTTCAACTACGCCGGGGACCTAATCCACCGAACGCGGTCACGCCGCGGTTGAGCTTTGCGTTCACACAGAATATGATGCTTAAGTGCGCGGTATAATCATAGTTGGGCCGGCGCGCGCAGCTTGGTTGGATGGCGTAAGAATGGAACAATAGAAGATGTGGAACATAACGAGACATTAGAACGGTTCTCTCTTGTAGAGCAGGAAGTTAAAGGACCTGGTTCTTACTTGGAGACCGTGCGCGATGGCAGCAACATCGTGTTCCGTCTGAGCAAGGGAGCCGCCCGAACCCATGGCATCGTGCAAAATATCGGGTTTGTTGGCTGTGCTGTTATCCTACCGCCTCTCATCCTGGGTTTGTTTTGCCCACCCGTCCCAACTCTGCAGTCAGTGTTCCTCTGGTCAATAGTTTTGTGTCTTTGGGCGTTCCTGTTATGGATGGCGGTGCAGACACGAGCGACGTTCACGGCACAACCAACATATTTTCAGATTGACATCGAACGAGAGTGCATCGTCAAACGTGAGTTTGGAGGAGAAGAAAAGTCATTAAAGATTTCAGATCTATATTGCTTCTACGCTTGGCATACGATTGACGATTATAGTGCCATTTATGCAGTAGACAAGAATGATGAAGTAATGGTGTTGCTGCATCAAGAAATATCTGATGCGGTCACGGAGAAGAACGCGCAGATTCTTGGCTTCTTGTGCAATAGGCCAGCTCGCAAGCGAGACACGCATGGGAAAATCTCTCCTTTGCCGGATTTCGCACCCGCACCGAGAGGGCGGATTCAATGAGTCAGTGTATGACTTTGACGCGATAATGTAGAATCTTCAGTGCCATAGTTCCTTCTGTCCTCATGACATTCCAGAAGAGGATGTCCTCCAGGTAGTTGAACGTTGTGGCGGTACGTGTGCAGGCTACGCTGTTTTGTGGTTCATTGTCTCATCCCGGCGGTTCGGCAGCAATGCGGCCTCAGGGACAGCCCGGCTTGACGCTGCCCGCGCGCGGCGCGACTGAATAGGTGCGACTGTATAATAGTACAGTATCATGGCACCGTCCGCGCCCGAACCGTATCCCAGCGGCATCGTCACTCTGGTCTTCACCGACATTGAGGGCTCGTCGGCGCTGGGCGAGCAGTTTGGCGCCGGGTTCGAGACCGCACGCGAGGAGCACAGCCGCCTGTTGCGCGAGGTCGCGGCGCAGCACCACGGTATCGAGGTGAAGACCATCGGCGACGCGTTTTTCCTGGTCTTCAACCGCGCGTCCGACGCGGTGCAGTTCGCCATCGAAGCGCAACTCGCCCTGGGCCGGTACGACTGGGAGGCGCTGCTGCCTGGAACGGGACCGCTGCGCATCCGCATCGGCCTGCACACCGGCGAGGCACACCTCAAGCAGCATCCCGATGGCGCCTACGACTACTTTGGCCCGGCGGTCAATCGTGCGGCGCGCATGGAAGCCGCCGCCCACGGCGGTCAGATCGTGGTGTCCAATACGACCTACGAGCTGGCACAGGCGCGCTCGCTGCCCGAGGTCGCTTTCGATGACCTCGGCCTGCATCGCCTCAAAGGCGTAGGCGAAGAGCACCTCTGGCAGGTGCATCACCCCGGTCTGGAAACCAGCTTCCCGCCGCTGCGCACGCTCAGCCCCGAGCGCCATAACCTGCCGCTGCCGCCGACGCCCTATGTCGGCCACGGCGACGACATTAAGGCGTGGAGTGCGATTCTGCAGTCGCCGGCGACACGGCTGGTGACGCTGCACGGCTTCGGCGGCATCGGCAAGACGCGCACGGCGCTGCAACTGGGCGAACTGGCCATTGACGACTTCGCGGACGGTGTGTGGTGGGTGCCGCTGCACAACGTCAGCAGCGGCGAGGAGATGATCCAGCGCATCGCCGAGCAGTTGCGTGTGCACTTGCAGCCGCAGCCAACCGTGCGCGAGCAGGTATGGAACTTTCATCGCGACCGCCAGTTGCTGCTCATCCTCGACAACCTGGAACAAATCCGCGGCGACGAGGCCGCCGAGGTCGTGGCGGGGCTGCTTCAGGCCGGCCCGCGCGTCAAAATCATCGTGACCACGCGGCGCAGCCTGAATCTGGCGGCCGAGCACCTCGTCGAGCTGGCGCCGCTGCCCGCGACCGAGGCCGAAGCCCTGTTTCTCGACCGGGCCCGTTCGCGCAAAGCCGGCTTCGAGCTGAACGCGCAGAACGCGGCCGATATCACCGCTATCTGCGCCAGCCTCGACGGTCTACCGCTGGCCATTGAAATCGCCGCCTCGTTGATCGTATTGCTGACCCCGCGCCAGATTCTCAAACGCCTGGACGACCAGCTCAGCGTACTCATCGCGCGCGACCCCGGCCTGCCGCGCCGCCAGCAGGCGCTGCGCGCGGCCATTGACTGGTCTTACAGCCTGCTCAGCGACGACGCGCGCGGCGTCTTCGCACAGCTTGCGGCCTTTGCCGGCGGCTTCACGCTGGAAGCGGCCGAGAGTGTTTGCCGGGCAGGCGACGTTATCGGCAGCGTGCTGGAGCTGCGCACCAATTCGCTGCTGCGCGCGCAGACCGAAGCCGCCACGCAGCAGGAACGGATGCAGATGTTGGAGGCGGTGCGCGAATACGCGCTCGAAAAACTGACCGCCGATGAAGATGTGCGCCGCCGCCACGCCGCATACTATCTGGAGTTCGCACGCGCCCGCAACGCCTGTCTGCGCACCCGCGAGGAGGCCGCTGCGCTGTGCGAGCTGGAAGTCGAGTTCGACAACCTGCGCGCCGCCGTGGAATGGGCGGCAGACAACCATCAGCCGGAGTTGTGCGCCCAGCTCGCCATCGAGCTGCATCAGCCGCTGCATCTGCGCGGCCTGTGGGGCGCGGCCCGGCAGCGGCTGCAGACCGCGTATGGGGTGATGGGTGCGCTCGATGGCGGCGTAGCCGCAGACTCCGGCCCCGCGGCCGCCCCGCTGCTCAAAGCACTGCGGGCGCAACTGGAGTTCCACCTGGCCAGCCTGGCGCATGATATGGGCGACCACGCCACGGCCCAGCAACACGCCGAAGCCAGCCTGACACGGCACTGTGACATCAACGACGCCGCGGGCATCGCGCGCACGTTGAATCTGTTAGGTGTGCTGAGCGTGGATCAGGGCGACCTCGATGCCGCCCAGGGGTTCTACGAGGAAGCACTGCAACTGTGGCCCGACGACAACGGCGCCGTGCGTGCCCGCACGCTGCTGAACCTGGCGGTTATCGCGCAGCAGCGCGGCGACAAGGCACAGGCTCAGCGACTGCTCGAAGAGAGCCTGGTGCACCGGCGCAAAGCCGGTGACATGCGCGGCGAGGCCACCACGCTCGGCAATCTGGGCGTGCTGGCGTGGGAGCGCAACGATCACACGGCGGCGCGGGGGCTCTATGAACAAAGCCTGCGCCTGCATCAGACGCTGCGCGAACCCCTCGGCATCGCCGTGATGCTGAACAATCTCGGCGAAGTGGCCCAGGCCGAATCCGACCTGAAGCGTGCCGTCGTGCTCCTCGTGCATGCCGAGCGCATCTTCCGCGACCTGCAGTCGCCACTGGCCGCGACTGCCGCCCGGGCTCTGCGCGATATCGAGGCGCAGCAAACGCCCGCCGCCTATGCCGAGCTGCGACGCGAAGTCGAGCACATCGCCTGGGAAGAGGTCGTTTGATACCGCCGGTGCGACGTGTTATTATGTGGGTAATGCGCTCCGGCCCTCACCCCCAACCCCTCTCCCAACAACAGGAGAGGGGTGCCTGCCGCATAGGCTGTCTCATAGCAAGATAATCTGCACGACAAAACAGCGCCTGTGACCTCCCCTCTCCTGTTGTTGGGAGAGGGGCTGGGGGTGAGGGCACGCAGCGCTTGCGGAGAGATTAACCATGTTTCACTCCCTGTTCCGTCCGCGATACCTGCTGCCCCTGTTTTTCTTTATTATCGCGCCGAGCCTCCCTGCGCAGCAGGCGGACCAGAATGCCGCCCGCGTGCGGCCGCAACTGGTATTGCAGATCGGTCACCGCAGTCTGATCCACTGCCTGGCTTATGCACCGGATGGTAAGTTGCTGGCCAGCGGCAGCGATGATGAGACCATCAAACTGTGGAGCGCTCATAACGGGCTCCTGTTGCACACCCTGGCTGCCGCTACCCAGGTCACCGCGCTTGGCTTTACTCCCGATGGCCAGACCCTCGTAAGCGGCGGCCAGAACGATAAGCTTCGCTTCTGGAATGTGGCGACCGGCGCGTTACAGCGAACCCTCACGTTGCCGGCCACCCCCGAGATGTCCAGACCGTATACCGACTCGCTCGCATTCAGTCCCGACGGGCGCACGCTCGCCGTCGCGATGGCCAATGGCCTGGTGAGCTTTCTGGACGTGGCAAGCGGCCAATGGCAGCAGCGCTTGCGCGGGCCGAAGTTACCGGACGCCATCGAGTCCGCTCAATTCGTCGCTTTTATGCCGGATGGCAAGACCATCGTTGTGAGTAAAGGCAAGAGCCTGACCCTGTGGGACTTTGCGAGCGGCACCCTGCGGCGCAATTTGACAGCAGGCGCCGACAGCTTCGACGCCATCGCCCTGTCGCCCGATGGTAGAATCATCGCCGCCAGTAACGGCAACTACGACAACCGCGCGTTCGTGATTCACCTGTTCGACAGCACCACTGGAGCGGCCATCCGCACCCTGACCGGCCATAAGAGCCTGCTGGTGGCGCTCAGCTTCACGCCCGACGGCAAGACACTCGTCAGTGGCGACGATGATGGCGCCATGAAGCTGTGGAATGTGGCCACGGGCGCACTGGTCCGCAACTTCGCGGGAGTGGGCGAGTCTGCAATGGCCTTGGCTTTCGCCCCCGATGGCAAGACGCTGGCCAGCGCCAACTACGCCGGCTTCGTGGGTCAGGTCGAAAAAGACACTGTCAAATTGTGGGATGTTGAAAGCGGCGGCCTGGTGCGCACCATGGGCGGCACCGATGCCGCGGTCGCAGCGGTGGCCTTTGCGCCCGACGGCAACAGCTTCGCGACCAGCGGCCACGACCATAGCGTGCGGCTGTGGGATGCGCACACCGGTAACCTGGTGCGCACCTTTAGCGGTCACGACTTTTACGTCAATGCACTCGCGTTCGCGCCGGACGGCGACACGCTGGCCAGCGGCAGTTGGGACGGCACGGCGCGCGTGTGGAACACCCACACCGGAGCGTTGCTACATGCACTGTCGGCGCGGGAAGATAAGGACGAAGCACACCTTTACTGGGTGAACGCGGTGGCTTTTGCTCCCGACGGAAAAACGCTGGCCACCGCCAGCCGCGATGACAGCGGCCCCCGAACGCGTGAGACCAGTGACCGCGGTGTCATCAAGTTATGGGACGCGAAGAGCGGCGCATTGTTACGCACCCTGCAGGAACCCTACGGCTGGGCCGAAGCCGTGGCCTTCTCACCCGACGGCAAGACGCTCGTCAGCGAGAGCTCCAATAAGGCCATACGCGTATGGGACGCAGCCAGCGGCCGCTTGTTGCGCTCGATGTGGGAGGAGAACAACTGGCTGGCGCCACCGGACACGACGGGCGGCAGTATGATCTCTTCTTATGGCGAAGGCATGGCACATTCGTGGGACCACAAGTTGCTGGCCCTGGCCGAAGGTGGCGCCATTGTCATCACCGACAAGAAGACCAATAAGCCCGTCTTGACGCTGCAGGCGCAGACGGCGGGAGTTAGCGTTCTGGTCTTTACGCCCGACAACAAAATGCTCGCTGGCGGCGCCGCCGATGGCACGATTCGATTCTGGAATGTGGCCACTGGTGCCGTCGCCAGAACGTTCAAAGAGACAACCGATCCAATAGAGGCGGTGGCCTTCTCACCCGACGGCAAAACGCTTGTGAGCCGCAACGCGAAAAAGCGGCTGCACTTCTGGGATTTGTCAAGCGGTGCTTTCCAGTGCACTCTGCCCGAGCCGGACCAGACCGGCAGTGGCGTGTATAAAATGGGCGCGACGCTGGCCTTTGCCCCCGATGGCCAAACGCTGTTCAGCGGCCAGACCAACGGCACGGTCCATTTGTGGGACATCAATACCGGAGTCATGCGTCAGGCCCTGCCGGGACAGGGCCACCAGATCCTCGGCCTGGCGACGTCACGCGACGGCAGTATGGTCGCCAGTGGCGGTGGCGACAATAGCATCACCCTGTGGGACGCACGCTCAGGCAAACCGCGCGGCGCGCTGGCGGGACACGACGGTGCGGTGCAATCGGTGTGCTTCGCGCCCGATGGCAAGACGCTCGTTAGCGGCAGCGATGACAATACCATCAAGGTGTGGAGCGTGGCCGACAAGCGCCTGCTCGCCACGCTGCTGACTCTGCCCGAAGTCGGCGAAGAAGTAAAGGCGCGCGCCAAAGGCATGATAATCATCAGCGAGAAGGGAGTGGAGGGCGGCGCCGATGAATGGTTTGTGACCGTGCCCGAAGGCTACTTCGACGGCTCGGCCAACGCCGCCCGCTATGTGCGCTGGCGCGTCAATGGCGCCATCTTTCCCGCCGAGCGCTACTACCGCCGCTTTCGCCGTCCCGATCTGGTGCGGCGCGCTTTGCAGGGCGAAAAGATCGATGACGTCGCCATGACGGAGCAGGATGTACCGCCCACGGCGCGCTTCGTGCGCTTCGCCTATACCGGCACGCAGCCGAACGCCGTGCAGTTGACGCTGCGCGTGCAGAGCCGGCACCCGCTGCCGGCCGATCCACGCCACGCGCTGGTGGTGCTCATCAATGGCCGGCCGTTGTCGCCCGAGCAGCCGCTCGAACGCGTCGCGAATCAGCCAGGCGCTATCGTGCCAGGCGCTGCCGTGCCGGGCGCGGCGACGGACAGCCCGGTTCCGCTCAGCGACAAACCGATCATCCTGAGCGAGAAGCCGATCATCCTGAGTGAAAAACTCATCGGTGCGGCCAACTCCGACGCCGCGCGCTATCGAGCCTCCGGCGACTACACTTTCACCGTGCCGCTGCCGCTGGGCACGCCCGATGTGCGGCTGCGCGCCATTGCATTTGACGACAGCGAACTCGGCAGCGACGCGGCTGAACTGCTGTTGCGCAACACGCGCGCGCAGGCCACCCCGGGCAACCTCTACGTGCTGTGCGTCGGCCTGAGCCGCTATAAGAATGGCCAGGACCTCGTCGCCGGCCGGCCGCCGGCGGCAGGACAACCGGCCAACCTCACCTATCCGGCCCTGGATGCGCAGGCAATGGCCGCGCGCCTGCAGCGCGAAACCAAACCCTTATACGACAAAGTCGAGGTGCGCACCCTGGCCAACGAGCAGGCGACGATGGCCGGCGTGCGCGACGGCTTGAAGTGGCTGCAGGGCCAGACCCGGCCCGGACAGGTGGATACCGCCATCGTGTTCCTCAGCGGCCACGGCTTCAGCGATGCGCAGGGCCGCTACTATTTTCCGACCTACGAGTTCGACGCCGCGCATTATCAGGACACCAGTCTGTCCGGCGCCCTGCTGCACGACGAACTGGGCGGAAAGCTGCGCGCGAAGAACGTGTTCCTCTTCGTGGACACCTGCCACTCGGGCGCCCTGGCCAACGCGCGCAGTGCCGATCTCAGCTACGAGGTGCAGGAGAGCGGCGTGTATTTGCTGGCGTCCAGCGGCGGCACGCAGCGTTCGTTCGAAAGCCCGGCCTGGGGTCATGGCGCGTTCACCAAAGCGTTGCTCACTGCACTCGACGACAAAACGCAGGCGCGCCAGGGCCTGATCTACTTCGACGCCCTGACCTACACCGTGCCCTCGCATCTAGCGCGCCTGATGCAGGCCGCCGGCCTCAGCCTCAACGCCGAGGAACCCGTCGTCCCCCTCGAAGGCCGCCGCCTCGACGAACCCGTCGTGCGGGTAAGGCCCTGATTGCGCCACGGGCAGCGGGCTGACGCCCTCCTCCAATCGGTCAGGTTAAGAGATGCCTCGATTGGAAGAGGGCGTCAGCCCCGCGTGTGGGAAGCTGCTCACTCCAGTTCTTGCGTGCGCTCCACAAGCCGCAGCAGAGCCTGGTAAACAGCCTCGAAGCGTGGGTCGCTGTCGTCGTTGGCCCAGTGGCTGATGCTGTGGCTCTGGCCGCGGGCATTGGTCAGAGTTATCGAGCTGCAGGTTTCATCGGGCACGATCATGCGCAGGGGCGCAGGGGCGATGGCGAGAAAGTCCTGGTCCACAAAGAGCGCCAGTAGCAGTCGCACCTCCGCAGGAGTCACGCGGAAGTGATAGTGCCCGTCGGGCCGCGACGGCTGGTGCTTCAGCTCCACCGTGACGCGGCCGTCGCCTTCCAGCGTGAGGTTGCGTCCGCCCCACAGACCGTGCAAATCGGCCAGCCCCACGCGCGCCGCTGCCCACAAGGCCGGCTCTCCCAGAAAGCGCACCGTGGCGTTATCGAGCATGATATCTGAAACCCGGAAAAAGCCATTTTAGCAGGAAACCAGAAATGACAGGAAGGCAGGAAAAGAACCGGAGAGTGAGAACGGAGGGTGGAGAATAGCCAGCCATTCAGCCCCGCTATCTGCTAACCTCTATCTTCTATTCTCTTATCTTCCTGGTTTCCAAACTTCCTGGCCTCTTGCTAAATGTCTTTCTCTGCGTCTCCGTGGTTCATTCAGGTTGACATTTAACCAGGTGTAAAATGGAAAGCGGGAATGATGATCTCGACTTCCTGCCCGTTGGCGGGTGGCTGGCCGCGGAATAGCCACAGGTTGAGATGCACCGGCAGCGGCTGCTGCGGAATGGAACGCTGCGGGTCCGGCGGCGCAAACACGAAACTCGCCGCGCCGATGGACGATGCGAAGCTGACTCGGTCCGCACTCCAATTGAACTCGTGTGTGGTCAGGTTGTCGTGCTGCGGGTCATTGAAACGATGCGAACCGGCAACCGCACCCTTCTGCGCCGGCCACACCGAAAAGTTGCCGAAGGGGTTGGCGGCCTTGCCCCAGCGCGCGAACTCGATATCGATCTCGTTGGTGCCGTCCGGCCCGGCCTCAGGCACGGTGTAGTTGAACAGGCCCAGCACTACGTTGGCATCCAGTTGGTCGAGTTGGCCTGCCACCTGCCACTGGTAACGACCAAAGCCGAGGCGCTGCTGCAGCACGATTTCGGCACCATACCACTTGCCGTCGTGCTGCGTCAACTTGAGGTGCAAGCGGCCCTGTTCGTCCACAAAGGCATTGCGCGCATCCCAGTTGTTGGGTCCCGGTCCCCAGAAACCCTCCTTCACGTTCCAGTCATAGCCGCTGAAGTGCAGCGTTGGCGCCGCTTGTGCAAGGCGCGGCGCCACCACCAGGCAGGCGATGAACAGAGAAACGCGGAGTGTTATGCGCATGGTTTCAGATCGCCCATCACGGAGACTTAAACTGCCTCACCAGGCTGCTGCCGGCCTGCTCGCCGCCGGGTAGATCGAAGTGCACTTGCGTCTGGCCATTGGCCGCGGCGGCACCGTCGCCCTGCAGGGTGCGGTCAATGGTGACATTCACACTGAGCGGCTTATTCTCGGGGTTGGACAGTGCGAACTGCACACCGCCGCCGGTTTCACGCATCAGCAGCAGACACGGTTGGTCCACCGCGACACTCCAGCCGGGGGCGGCCGTGCAACGGCCTGCCTGCCAGAACGCGATGGCCAGTAGGTGCAGCCCGTCGTGCCGCACGGCCTGCAGTGCCGGCGTATTGCTGACAATCGCCACATGGTTTTCCCGCGCCGCGAGCGAACGGCGGTCGGTGTCAGGCACCACGATGTAGGCATACCCGCCGTTGGCGACATGCGCGCCATGGTCGAGCCAGAGGCTGAAGACATCCTTGGTGACGGTTGTGGCGGAGCCTGCGCCGATGTCGGCCCAACTGCCGCTCTGCGCCTGGTTCTTCAGGTGCACTGCGGCATGGCCCGGAAAGACGTAGCCGATTCGGTCGTGCAGCACCCACGCCACATCGGCCAGCGTGCGCTCGCCGGGCTCGAGCGGCGCGTTGCCGAGCGACGTCTCGACCGGGCCATGCAGCAGGCACTGGTTGATCGAGGTCAAGACCGGATTCTCAGTGGCGCAATTGATGCCGGCGCCCAGACACACGTATTCGTTGTCGAAGAAGAACCACGCCTTTTTCGCTGTCAGACCGTCACGCGCCAGGTCCATGGCCGCCAGGCCATAGGTGCCGTCGGAAGCGCCGCCGACAAAGCCCGTCTTACCGCGCGTCTGCATGCCTTTGGGTTGCAGCGGCTCCGGCTGCTGTTCGACAGTGGTGCCGGGCACGCGGCGCCAGTCCCATACCGGGAAGATGTCGCGATACTCCTCGCCGCTGCGCATCACGAAGTTAGCGCCATCGGCGATATGGTGCGACTTCTTGCCCTCGCTGTTGATGTAGCCATCGGTGTTCAGCGTGCGCGTCGAGAACATGCGCGCGGAGGAGTAGTACGCGGGCCGCTGGTGCACCATGAAGTCCGACTTCCAGTAAGAGCGGTTGCCGGACAACGGCGGCGCAGCGGCTTCACCGCGCAGGCGGGCCGCAAAGGCGAGCAACTCCTGCCGGCGCGGCTGGGGCAGTCTGGCGAGTCGCTCGACCGCGCCGGCCAGGCTGCGCGCGTCTTTGCCGGCGCGCGTTATCTCACGCCCCGTCACGCCGTAGTCCCACACGCCGCCGCGAATCATCCACTGCTGTCCATCGAGCACGAAGTTGGTCAAGATCTGGAGCTTTTCGGGCGTGGCGGCGAAGCGGGTGCCGCGTGCATAGTCCACGAAACTGGTGGTTTCGCCGGTGAACGCGGCACCGTAGCCGCCGGCATACAGCACATCGCCATGCTGATGAAAACTTTCGTCGGCCTGAATGCCCTCCTGGCCCTGGCGCTCGACGCGAATCTCGTCGAAGATGCGGGCGAACGCCTCCGCCACGACGGCGGCATCGTGCGTCAGGCAGCCCAGCACGACACGGTTGCTGGCAATCCACACCAGGTTGGCGCCGGTCCAGTGCACCGGCTTACCGGCCTCGTCGGTCCAACTGCTACGCGCCATGATCGCGGCACCGCGCTTGAGTTCATCGAGTGTGACGTCCTGCTCCAGCAGCACCAGCGTATCGCCCATGGTTTGCGGCACGCCGATCTGGTTGTGCCACCAGTTGGGATTGCGGAAATCGTGCTGCAGCCAGTAGTCGAGCGCCAGCAGCGTCCTGGCTTTCAGGTCAGCGGCGTGATAGAGCGGCTGATTGGGAATCTGATAGGCCCTGGCCAGGGTTGCCACGCGCGCCAGGTGCTGCGAGGTTTTCCACGGACCGGGAGTGCGATCACTATAGTCCACATCCGGCCACGAACCGTCGGCCTGCAGACTCGCCGCGTAGCCGCGCGCGGCCTGAGTGGCCGACTCGACGGTGCGCGCCGTGGTTGGGATCAGCGCCTCGCGCAAACGGGCTTTGACCGTCTCCATATCTTTGTCCATACCGGGCTCGCCGACCTGCGCCCGCGCGTGCGCAGCCCAGGACAGGCACGCAATCATGATGAGGAGCCGCACCGGCCGTCTCTTGCATCGTGGCATTCTCCACTCACTTGAAACCGGGGATTAGTGGATATCCTAACACGCCACGCGCAGTGGCTACAGTCACGACAACCCCATCCCAGACCCTGAGGGGCGGATTGGATGCAGTCTTGGCTGCCGCCTTATGAATTGATTGACGGTGTGGGTCAGCGCCGTTGGGGGTTAGCGCTCGCTCATGGCGAGGTAGCAATCGTAGTCGTCGCGCTCGGGCGGGTGGGAGGACACCTGGACGGCGCTGTAGCGCACGTTAAGCGGCTGCGCGCTGGTCTGGTAGACGTGCACCATGAGGTCGGCGCTGTGCGGCACTTCACACAGGATGCGGGTGGGCCGATCAGCGACGGCCTTGACCGACACGCGAGAGTTAGCGCCGGCCGAATCCACGCGCACGAAGCGATGGCCAAAGGGGTTGGCATCGAATTCAAACGTCAGATAGACCACGCCTTCGGGCAGCGCTTTGCGAATATCGGGAAGGCGGTTGATGTGGTTCAGCCAGCACCAGATTCCACTGGGTATAACATCGTCCATAATGGCACCTCAGCCTTTGGCAGCATGATTACGACTATGACGACTATGTGTCAAGAGTGGATGGGCACGACCCCAGACTGTGAGGCGAGAACCCCGCTGCACATTCTATCAAACCTCGGCTGCATGGCGCGCATCATGCCGCAGCGCGCATTATGCTGCGGCGCGCATTGTGCGGCAGCGCGCATCACGCAGGCGGGTTCTGCAGATCGAGATAGAGCTTGCCGCTGGCGATGGAGCGGCCGATGAGATCGAGGGCGCGCCGCGCCTCGGCCTCGGGTCGGGGCTTGGTGAGGTCAATGGGCTCGGTGTTGTCGTTGCCAAACCAGCCTTGCACCCAGAACCCCGGCTCGGAAACCAGCACGCGCAAGGTGTAGACATGCGTCAGATTCACCAATCTCCCGTACTCTGTCTTTAGCCACATGACGCTTTTCCCCTTCCGTTACCTATTCTACTGCATCGCCTTGACCAGTTCCGGTAGGTGGGGGCGGTTGGCGGCGGGCCGAAGCTACTACGAACGGGCGCTAGCCATCACATCAATCGCAGCGGGGTGACACCGGCGGCTTGCAGGACGCGCAGGACGGCGGCGCTGGCGCGGGAGGCCGCGGCTTCGGGCTCCAGCGCTTTAAGCTCCTCACTGAAGGTTTCGACTGCGAGGGGACCATCGAAGCCGATAGCGCTGAGTGTCTTCAGGAAGCCGACCATATCGATCACGCCCGACTCGCCCGGCAGCAGACGGACATTGTCCACCTGTTCGTCCACCGGCATCTGCGGCGCATCGTTGATGTGCACGTGCACGAACCACTCAATCGGAATCGAAGCCAGATCCATGGTGGTGCCGCCGGAGGTGTACCAGTGCCACGAATCCACCAGCAGCCCGATGTTATCGCGCTGCGCCTCGCGCGAGATAACATCCACCGCCTGCAGCGCCCCGGCGATATCGTAGAACCACACATTCGCCGGATTGCTGCGGAACTGCTTCGGCCCCAGGAACTCCAGGCCCAGCCGCACGCCCTGCTCGCTCAGCACGCGGGCGATATTCGCGAAACGGCGCGTGCTGCGCGCCGCGTACTCGGCGACCGGCTCGCCGCCGTCGGGCAGCACCCAGGTGCAGCAGCGCGAACAGTCGAGGTCCTGCGCCAGCCTGGCGAGCTCGGGCAGGCGCGCCAGACCGGCCTGGAACGTGTCTTCATCCTTGCGCCACTCAACCGGCAGGCCGAACACCGCTGGCAGCACCTTGTGCTGCTCGAAGATCGCCGCCACGGCCGCGAAGCCGTCCTGCGCCGCGAGCCGGGCGGCTTCGTCAATCGAGAACTCAATGCCCACAAAGCCGTGCCGTTTGGCCAACGCCACAAACTCGGGCAGCGGCAGGCCGGCGCCGGCCGTGACCGCGTTCAGGGTGGGAATCATGCGTTTCCTTCCGCGAAGCATTCAAGGCAAAAGGGAAAAGGCAAAAAGAGACAGCCAGACCGGGCTCCTGCGCTTTTTCGTCGGGTTTCCGGTACCCGGCCGTAATCACTTGGTTTTCCTCTTTCTTGCCTTTTACCTTTTGCCTTTTTCATTACTTTACCACTCCTGCCCGCTTTCGCCAGATGGACCAGATGGAGTAGAATACCTGCCGAATCACACGCCGTGACCATACGCCATGACAATTCATCGCTGGAGGTAAGCGGGCCATGGGCAAATACGAGATCGAAGCACTGGCGAACTTCCACTGTGACACGGGTGAGAATCCGTACTGGGACGCGCAGCGCCAGATGGTATACTGGACCGACATTCCGCGCGGCCGGCTGTTTCGCTACGACCCCGCGACCCAGCGCGCCGAACCGTTTTACAGCGGGCGCCAGGTCGGCGGCTTTACGCTGCAGGAGGACGGCACACTGCTGCTCTTTCGCGAGGACGAATTCGCCGTGCGCCACGATGACGGCACGATCACCACGCTGGGTGAGGGCATTGACCCCGGTATGGAGCGCTTCAATGATGTCAGCGCCGACCCGACCGGCCGTGTCTACGCGGGTACTATCGGTAAGACCGACGACAGCGGCGGGCTGTACCGCGTGGACCATGATGGCAGCGTGACGCGCCTCTTCACCGGCACCGGCTGCTCCAATGGCATGGACTGGTCGCCCGACCTGACCCGCATGTACTGGACCGACTCCACCGCGGCGACCATCTACGTCTTCGACTACGACCGGGCCAGCGGCGCATTGTCCAATCGTGGCGAGTTCCTGCAGGTGCCGAAAGGCGAGGGTGTGCCGGACGGCATGACGGTGGATGAGGAGGGCTGTGTCTGGTCCGCGCGCTGGGACGGCTACGCGGTGCATCGCTACGCGCCATCCGGCCGCCACCTGGAAACCATCGAGTTCCCGGTAGCCCAGGTCAGCTCAGTCATCTTTGGCGGCCCCGACCTGCGTGAGCTCTATGTCACCACGGCCGGCGGCACGGACGGCTCCGACACCGCCGACGGCACGTTGTACCGCGTTCGCGTGGATGTAAAGGGCCACCCAGAGCCGCGCTCGCGCATCAGTCCGCCAACGTGAGTTGGGCCTGAGTTGGGCCTGAGTTGGGCCGGAGTTAGGATGGCAGCCCGGCGCTGACTCATAATGTGCCCTTAATAATCCGGCGCGCATCGCGTACACTTAGGCTGGCCCGGCGTTTGCGCCTATGCGGGCCGCCCGTCCAGTTTTGCACTGAACCGTGACCTATGAAAAAAGAACTAGGCATTTTCCTGTTGCTGGTGGCCGTGTGTGTAATCACGACTGTGGTGGACAAGGAGCACAAGTTCATCAGTCCTCGCAATCTGCAAAATATGGCTCAACTGATCGGCATGTATGGCATCTTCAGCATCGGCCTGGGGTTCGTCATAATTACCGGCGGCATTGATCTTTCTGTGGGGTCCATGTTCTCCCTGTTGGGTGTGCTACTGTCTATCATGCTCTACGACAGGCACCTGGCGTCTCCCATCGCGGTAGTCGCAACGATCCTGGGTGGTGTCTTGCTCGGTCTCTTGCACGCTTTTTTGATTACCAAGGTCCGCCTCCAGGCATTTATCGTGACTCTGTGCGGCTTGCTTTTCTACCGTGGCCTCGCTCGCTACATTGCCAACGACGAAACTAAGGGCTTCGGGGCGCATCTGGGATTCGAGGGGCTGGCAAAACTTGCCACCGGCAGTCTATTGGGTGTGCCGAATCCCTTCATACTGCTGCTAGTTGTTAGTCTGATCATGTGGGTGGTGCTGCATCGGTCCGTCTATGGGCGCTACCTGTATGCCGTGGGGCGCAATGAAGAGGCTGTGCGCTACTCTGGCATCAATACCAATATGATTATCGGCAGCACTTATGTGGTATTAGGGGCTCTGGCCGGCATCTCCGCCATCCTGTTCGCCTTTTACACCAACTCCATCTCGCCCTCGTCGCACGGTAACTTCTATGAACTGTACGGCATCGCGGCGGCCGTGCTGGGCGGCTGCAGCCTGCGCGGCGGCGAAGGCTCCATCATCGGCATCCTGATCGGCACCGCGCTCCTGCAGGTACTGCAGAACCTGGTGAACTTGCTGGGCATCCCCAGTTCCCTCAATTTCGCCGTCATGGGCGCGGTCATCCTCCTCGGCGTCATCGCCGACCAGCTGATGAAAGCCCGCGGCGAACGCAAGCGCCAGGTCGCTCCGGTCGCTCCTCCGACCGCCGCACCTACTGGCGCCGCGCCGGCCTGATCAGGGTTCCGTCGTAGGGGCACGCTGGTCACGGGCGCGATGATGATGTTTGACGAACTAATCGGGTAACGCTCGGCCCCCACCCCTCCCTCTTCGCAAGCTGTCCCCCGGCGGGGGGAGGAGTTGCGCCTCTCTGAGCACAATTCGCAGTGAGTAGTGCGTAGCTCCTCCCCCGCCGGGGAGGCTGGGTGGGGGCTGGACGGGGAGTTGCGATTACCCGATTAGGTAATCAAACAGCATAATCGTGCCCCTGCTGGAACTGCTGCACCTGCGACTACATTCCAGGGACCAACGACGGTTTGAGCAGCTTATAAACGCACCGGCGTACCGGGCGGTGACTGCGATGTTGAGCATTTATGAAGAGCGGGGCATTGCCAAAGGCGAGGCACATGGCATCGCCAAAGGCTCACTGCAGGGCAAGCGCGATGTGGTGCTACGCTTGCTGCGGCACAAGTTCGGCGACCTGCCGGATGCGGTGCGCGGCCGGATTGAGGCAATGGAATCCGGGGCCGAGTTGGACAGCCTGGCGGACGCCATCCTCGATGCCGCGACACTGCAGGATCTGCATCTGCCTGGCACTGAGCGCAATGGGCAAGCACCATAAGTTTCGGCCCCATTCCACACCCTTTCGCCGCCGCGACCGCCGGCGTCTGTGCCGCCTGGTTCAGACACCGTGATTCCCATGAAACCGCGCGCACGTCGCCGCTGGCACCAGCCGGGCCTCATCGCAGTGGCCACGATGCTGGCGACGGCACCAGCACCGACCAGTGCCCAACTGGCCTCACCCGACAGCAACAGCGCCTTGGGCAACACTGCCGTGCCGCTTCGGGGCACGCGCATCCTGAACCACGACCGGCTCCTGCGCGACCTCGCCGACCCGCAGTGGTTCAAGGACAATATCCCGTTTCTGGATGTGCCGGATGCTGTCATTCAGGAGATCTACTATTACCGGTGGAGTGTGTTCCGGCGGCACCTGCGCTATACCAATCCCGCGACGGGCTACGTGGTCACGCAGCAGTTGGCGCCTGTTGGCGGGCAGAAGTTCGATACCGTGAGCGCCTGCGCGGGCCATCATATCTATGAGGGGCGCTGGCTGCGCAATGGACGCTATCTGGATGACTACGAGTTGTTCTGGACACAGCCCGACAGCGGCCTGCGGCAGTGGAGTTCGTGGCTCGCCGATGCCTGCTACGCGCGCTATCTGGTGAATGGCGACGCGACCTTTGTGACGGGACTGCTGTCCGATCTGGTGCTGAATTATAAGGCCTGGGCCGATCACTTCGACAAGGAGGTCGGGCTGTACTGGCAGACGCCAACCGCCGATGCCATGGGCGATTCGCTGGCGGCGCTGGCCGACCCGGTTGGCGGCGGCAGCGGTTACCGGCCATCGCTCAACGCTTACCTGTATGGCGATGCCCGGGCCATCGCGAAGATCGCGGAACTGGCACACGATCCGAAGACAGTGCAGGAGGCCAACGCATGGGCCGCGTCGCTCAAAGCAGCCCTCCAGAAACAGTTGTGGGACAAGCAGCGCCAGCTCTTCATGAGCGGCTTGCGCTCCAACCATCAGCGGCTGGCCGGTCGCGAAGCCATCGGTTTTATACCGTGGTACTTCAACCTGCCCGATGCCGACTACTCCCCGGCGTGGGCGCAAGTGATGGACCCCAGGGGGTTCTTCGCTCCGTTCGGGCCTACCACGCTGGAGCGGCGCAATCCCGCGTTTATGGCGCGCCCCACCTGCGGCTGGAGCGGCCTGTCGTTTCCCTATGCCACCAGCCAGACGCTAACGGCCATGGCCAACCTGCTGAACAACTACGAGCAGCAGCAAGTGACCACAGACAACTATTTCACGCTGCTCAAGAATTACGCGTCAACCCAGCACCGCAACAACAGCGCCTATGTCTCGATGTCGCACCACCCGGACAACAAGGACTGGGTCTGCGATACCCCCAACTTCAGCGAGCACACCAACCACTCCACCTATTGCGACCTGGTTATCAGTGGACTGATCGGCATCCGGCCGCGTGCCGACGAGACTTTCGAGGTGAATCCGCTGGTGCCCGACACGTGGGATTACTTCTGCCTGGAGAATGTGCCGTATCACGGGCATTTGATGACGGTATTGTTCGACCGTGACGGCACGCACTACAACAAGGGCGCGGGGTTGCAGATTTTCGTGGACAGCATGCATCTGGCCGCAGCACCGCATGTGCAGAAACTAACAGCCAACCTGCCACCGCCACCGCTGGAAGATAAGCCGCCGCGTCTGGACAACTTCGCCGTTAATGTTACCGGCCAGGGCTATCCTTCGGTCCTGGCCTCTTATACCTGGCAGTTCGACAGTGCCTGGCGCGCTATAGACGGCCGGATCATATTCGATGTGGTGCCGGCCAATCGCTGGACCAACTACAAGTCCACCACCGCCGGCGACTGGCTGGACATTGACTTTGGCGGCACGCGCACGCTGACGCAGGTGAAACTCTATCTTTTCGCCGATGACGTCGGCGTCAGAGTGCCGGTGCGCTACACGCTCAAATACTGGAGCGAAGGCGGCTGGCGGGAGCCACCTAACTCGACACGCACGCCACAGGCTCCGGTCGCCAACATGACCAACACCATCGTATTCGACCCGGTGCAAACCACCAAGATTCGCGTCAACTTCGTGAATGCGCACGAGTCGGCGTGCGGCGTGACCGAAATCGAAGCCTGGGGCCCCGCCGCGCCCTGATACCCCGGCTACGAGTGGATTGAGTGTTGCCGGTCAGGTAGATGAAAGGAGTAGTATGAACGAAGCCGTGTTCGCGGTTGGGACTGTAGCGTTTTCTCTCGCGTTCACTGTGGTGCTGATGGCTTGGGTCGCGCGCGCCAGCGGCTGGAATAAACTGGCGGCGGCCTATCCGCTGGCGGGGACCTTTCCCGCTGCCAAAACCAGTTTCGGTTCGTGCGTCTTCCGCGGCTGGTTCGGCTACAACGGCGGGCTGATCGTGGCCAGCAACGAGCAGGGACTGTACCTGCGCACGCTGCCGGTGATCCTGGCGTTTCATGCTCCGATTTACATCCCGTGGTCGCAGGTGCGCATCATCGAACCGCATCTGCAAGGATTCGGCGCGTCCTACCCCGTTCACACCCTCCAAGCCGACGAGGTGGCGTTCGCGTTGCGTCCTCGCACCTTTGCTCTCGTCCGCGACGACGCCCGCCGCGCCGGCGTGCCGGGCGATTATTAGGCAGCGGGCGCGATGAATCGTGCCCCTACGGTTTTGCCGGCTCGTGCTCCCCGGCCCGCACCTGTGCGGGCAGCCTTTTCGGCGCAATCAGCTCCCAGGCGGCCTCGATAAACCAGGCCAACTCGTCGTCGCCGATGCGGTCCAGTTCGATGCCTACCCAGCCGCGCACGCCGACGTAGGGCGGCCGGTAGTAGGTGGCCGGTTCGCGCTCGATGAGGCGGCCTTGCTCACCCGACGGCACCGGCAGCCACACCGCGATGTGGCCGTCGTCGTGGTGGTTGTTGACGAAGATGGTGAACACCTTCTTGTGCACAAAGAAGGTCGGCTCGCCATGCGAGGGCCGTTCACTGGTCTCCGGCAGGCTCAGACAGATGCGGCGCACTCGTTCCAGTTGCAGGTTACTCATAGGTTCGGTTGCCTGATTCATCAGCGGTGAGCCACCGGCCGTTCCACCAGGCGCACGATGGCGGCGTCAATGTACTGGCCGCCGCCAGTTTGCTTGCAGTGCACGGCGATGGTGTTCTTGCCGGGGTGCAGCGCGGCGCGGCCGGCATCGGTCAGCGGCAGCTCCTCGTAGTTGGAGGTGTAGCCGGCGGCTGATGCAGCCAGCACGCCGTTGAGGTAGATTTCGACATCTTCGTCGTGGTGCGCCAGAAACGATAGATTAGTGGTATTGGCGTCGGGCCAGTCGAACTGGCGGCGCAGCCAGATGTCGGGCGTGTTCCAGGTCGTGCGCACCACCGAGCCCGGTGTGCCCGCGGTGCCGAAGCCGCCGGGGCCGGTTTTCCAGGCGGCGTCATCGAAGTCGGGCCTGGTCCAGTCGTCGCCGGGCTTGTCGGTGGTGTAGCGCCAGTCGAGCCCGGCCTGCTGCGAAGTGGGCACCACGACTTGCTCTTCGGGCGCGGGTGCGAAGATGCCCTGATTGGCCGCCGCGACTTTGTCGGCATCCACTTTCACCACGGCGCGATCGTAGGTCAACAGGCCATTGCCTTCGGTTTCCACGTCGGTGATCTGGGTGTAGATGACGGCGCACAGGCCGGGGTTGTCCTTGAGCTGCCAGGCCCGGCGCAGCAACTTGATATAGTCGCGCGTCAACTGCTCGCCGTTGGCCACGCCGCGATAGCCCCAGGTCTTGGCCCAGGTATGGCCTTCGATGCCCAGGCCCAGACCACCGAACTCGCCTAACACCGCCGCGCGCGCCGGCTCGGGCTGCGGCGAACCCGGGCCCGGATAGTTGTGCATATCAATCACGTCACCGACCTTCTTGTCGGTCCAGCCACTGGCGTTATTCACTAATCGCGAAGGGTCGAAGCCCTTGACCCAGTGCACCAGGCGCTCGGTATCGAACTGGCCCCAGCCTTCGTTGAAGACCACCCACATAATGATCGCAGGATGGTTGCGCCGGCCTTCGATCATGCGCTGCAACTCGACCTCGTAGTTCCTCTTGCCCTCGGCGCTGCGGTTGTCACCGGCCGGCATATCCTGCCACACCAGCACGCCCAGTTTATCGGCCCAGTAATACCAGCGCTCCGGCTCGACCTTGACGTGCTTGCGGATGGTATTGAAGCCCAGCCGTTTGGTCATCTCGATGTCGGAGCGTAGTGCCGCGTCGGTGGGCGCGGTGTAGATGCCATCGGGCCAGAAGCCCTGATCGAGCGGCCCCACCTGGAAGATGAACTTGCCGTTCAAATACAGGCGGTTCACCTTGCCGTCGCTGGCGACCTGAATCTTACGCATGCCGAAATAGCTGTCTACCGTGTCGCGCACCTGCCGGCCCTGTAACAACGTAACGCGCAGGCCGTAGAGGAAGGGAGTAGACGGCGACCACAGCCGTGGGCGGCGAATCGGCAGGCGCACGGCCGGGCCATACGGCACCGTCACCTCACTGACGACGCGTGTGCCCTCGGTCGCCACGGCACGCACCATCAGGTCGGGCGCAGTGAGCGTGCCCTGCGTCTCCACGCGCAGTAACAGCGCTTTGCCGTCCACATCCGGCACAGTGTGCAGCCGCGCGATGCTGACAGGTGATACCGGCTCCAGCCACACCGTCTGCCAGATGCCGGTAGCCGGCGTATAGAAAATGCCGCCGGGGTTGGTCACCTGCTTGCCGCGCGGTTGATCCCATTTGTTGGTGGGGTCATAGACTCCGACCACGACTTCCTGCGGGCCGCCGGCTTTGATGACATCGGTGATGTCGAACGAAAAGCCATCGTAGCCGCCGCGGTGCGTTCCGAGCTTCTGGCCATTAACATAGACGGTCGCTTCCCAATCGACGGCGCCGAAGTGCAGCAGCACGCGCTGGCCTTGCCAGGCGACCGGCACTTCGAAGGTGCGGCGATACCAGGCGCGGTCGGAGTGGCGCATCACGCCCGAGAGCGCCGACTCCATCGGATACGGCACCAGAATCTGCTCGGTCAGCGTCTGGCCCAGCGGCGCGGCGTCGGACTCCTGTGCGGTCGCGAACTGCCACAGCCCGTTCAGATTCAGCCAGTTCTTGCGCACCATCTGGGGGCGCGGGTATTCCGGCAGGGCGTTGGTGGGGGAAACATCTTTCGCCCAGCGCGTCATCAGCGGCGCCGTGGCCGGCTGCCAGTCGGCCCCGTATCCCGCAGTGCACTGGACTATCAGTAACAGCAGCAAAACAAGATGTTTGCGAGAGGTCATACGTAATCCTTTGTTGGGTTGCATCAAGGGCGCGGCGGGGCTGACGTCCACTTCCAATCCAGAAACTGTGACCTACAGCGATTGGAAGCGGTCGTCAGCCCC
>JADMIO011222190.1_pt1 | contig 28249 bp, 31 predicted proteins | sample 8958161 | NCBI WGS metagenome assembly JADMIO01 (sample SAMN16585339, study PRJNA669376) | soil metagenome | isolation source: Crop rotation soil | place: USA: Cullars Rotation, Alabama | collected 2011 | reverse complement strand
CACCGTGGCGGGCGACGGCAGCCGTCGCCAACTGGCGCCGCCGTCACTGCTGCCGAACAGCCCGTCGCCGGCGGCGGCGAACAGCACGCCGGGCTGCTCGGGATCGAGGGCGAGGCGCGTCACGGTGCCGGGCAGCCCATCGTCGCGCCGCTGCCAGCTCTGCCCGCCGTCGCCGCTCCGATAGAGACGCGGCCCCAGCGGGGCACCGCCGGCGGTGGCCGGCGACCCACACGAGCCGCGGATCGCCCGGCGCCACGGCGATGTCCATCACACCGAGGCTCTCGCCCCGCCCAGGCCGCACCTTCTTCCAGGCGCGGCCGTTGGAGCTCTGGAACAGGCCGTTCCGGCCGCCGACCCAGACGCCGCCACGGGTGCGGGGGTCGGCGGCGAGCGCCCCGATGCCGGCCCCGACCCGAGGCACCCCCAGCCAGCGGTGCCCGCCGTCGTCGCTGCGCCAGAGCGAGTCGCCGGTCGTCGACCAGACGCGACCGCGGAGGTAGGGGTCGACGAGGAGGTCGCCGCCGCCGAAGACCATCACGTTGGGAGCGGCGAGGCTCAGGCGCCAGCTCGCGCCGTCGTCCTCGCTGGCGAGGAGGTGGTCGGAGGCCTGCGCGTACACCACGCCCGGCTGCTGCGGGTCGACGGCGATGGACTCGATCCACCGCCCCGAGAGCCCCATGCTGGCGGCCTCCCAGTGCTCGCCGCCGTCGCCGCTGCGGAAGACGCCGCCGAGGCTGGCGATGCCCGCGGAGCCGAGGTACAGGGTGTCGCCGCTCGATGCCATGACGGCGATCGAGCGGTCATCGGGCTGCCCGGCGGCGGCCCACGACGCGCCCTGATCGGCGCTCCAGTAGAGCCGGTCGACGGCCAGGCCGTTGGCGTACGAGCGGCTATAGCCGAACAACCGTCCGCCGTGGAAGCCGAGCAACGCGAAGAGGCCGCCCTTGGGCGCCCGCAGCTTCTCCCAGACCGTGCCGCCGTCGCGGCTGCGCAGCACGCCGCCGGCGACGGTGAAGAGAGTGGCGTCCGCCGGATCGACGGCGACGCTGCCGCAGCGGCGGCCGAAGCAGCGCAGCAGCGACCATCGGGTCCCCTCGTCGCTGCTGGTGAACAGCTCGCTCAGCGTGCGCGCGTAGAGCTGGCCGTTGGCGGGATCGATGGCCAGCGACTCGACGCCGCCTGCGGTCGGCAGGTCGCCGTTGCGCGCCGCCCAGGTCTCGCCGCGATCGTCGCTGACGAAGATCCCCTCCCAGCTCGCCAGCCAGACGCGCTCGCGCCGCCGCGGGTCGACGAGGAGGGCATTGACGTGCGGCCGGATCGGGAGGCCGGCGGTGGTGGCGCTCCAGGTGCGGCCCTCGTCGAGCGAGCGCCAGACGCCCTCCCAGGTGGTGCCAACGATCACCGCCGTGCCGCTGAGCGCCAGGGCGCGGATGCCGGGGGCGCTGGTGCTGCCGAGGCCGCTGCCTGCGAAGGTCCATCGGTCGCCGCCGTCGCTGCTGCGGAACACCGAGGTCGCGGTGGCGGCATAGACGAGGTTCGGGTTGCCGGGATCCGCGGCGAGCGCGTAGATGGACTCCCCGTCGGGACCGAGCGGCGACCAGGAGCCGACGGCCGCCATAGCCGCCGTGGCGAGCGCCAACGCGCCGGCGGCCAGGAGGGAGAGGCGGGCGGGGTGGTGGCTCATGGGTAATACCTCCTGCTCTGCGCGATTATACCTCTGCGGCACTCAAATCCGAAAGGCGTCTACTTTCTCCGAAAGGCGTCTACTTCACCAGGCGCAGCTTCCGTGCCTCTGCGCAACGAGTATCGAGCTCCTGCCGCGGATCGGCGAGGAATTGGCGCCCTAATTCCAAGGCGCACCGCCGGTACACGTACTCTTCCGGTGAATAGTTATACGACCGTATATAGAATTGGGCGTGCCCGGCATTCCTGAAGACGACGTTCCTTGCGTTGGCATAGATCATCTCGATCTTGTAGCCGGCAAGCCCTGACAGCGTCGGATCCAATTCCCCGGTAAACGCGAGGATCGGCCCGTCATAGTATACGCGGGTGTTTTCAATCGGGTCGGCTCGCCCGGCAGGCCACAGTGCGCACGTCTTGAAGTTTCCATCGAGACCGCCTTGTCCGAACAAGGCACGAACGACGTCGGACCTGGCCGCTGCCTGTGCATATTCATCCACGGACTCGAACGGCTTCTCTTCGTGGCAGTCGATGGAGAGATTCTGTCCCGTGTTCCACTTGCCCACGTCCGGCAAGGTGGGGAGCGCCGGGGTCTCCTTATTCATCATTGCTTCAATCTGGAGCATGAGCTGGCCGTCACCGCGAGCCGCCGCATCCGTATACTCGAGGACGCGCTGCACGCGCTGTTCAAAGGTCGGATAGGCGCCTCCATACAGAGTATCTATAAAGAACCTCGTTACCTTGAAATCATCGAGCTTCTCTCCTCCGATCGATAGCGGCTGCTGCCGGAGCCTGGGAAGCGCGGCCAGGAACCGGCTTCGCAGCTCAGGATACTTGGAAGAGCACGCCGGGTCAGCGGCGCATTTCGAGAATAGCTTGTTCAGAACGACCTCTGCGCCACGAACATCTTCGACGACCTCCTGATCTTCAGGCAGATAAGGAGCATCGAGAACGAGGGATCGGACCCGCGACGGATAGTAGCGAGCCATGGTCATCGCCAGCCTCGTACCGTAGGAAGCTCCCCAGACGTTCCATTGCTTCACCCCTAGAGCCTTTCCGAGCGCTTCCATGTCGCTGGCAATCCGCGCGCTGTTGTATTGGGAAAGATCGACCCCTTGTCTGATCAACTGGTCGCGACAGGTCTTGACCTGCTTGAACCAATCCTCTTCGGGTTGACAAAAAAGCTGAGGAACCGACCGGCCGCCGCCTCTCTGGTCGAAGAACACCCAGTCCCGATCGACAACGATCTCCGAGATCGCGGGAAGCGTGACCAGCGTCTCCGCATGCACCAGGCTCGGCGATCCGGGCCCTCCGCTCAGGAAGATGACGGGGTTTCCCGGTTCCCGACTGTGCCGAGGGTGGACGATCATGAAGGCGACTTCGATCGTCCGCCCGGGTTGATCGTAATTTTCAGGGACCTTCAGTCGGCCGCATTCGACCGGAAGCAGCGCCTTGCTGGCATCGAAGGGGCAGGCGACCTTTTCGATCGAGCCTTCGATTCGAGGAGGCTCGGCCGCTTTCGCAGCGACGGCCCCAAATGCCGCCACGAAAACCGAAAACATGAGGTGGCGCCGGATCGCAACCCTGGAAGGAAACATCTCTCGACCTCCCGTTCTTTTCTTAAGATGGCGAGATGGCGCGACACACCGCTCGCAAAGCCGCGCCGCGCTATCGCCCGGGGTTGGCCGCTTACGCCGATACGTTGCGATCTGTATGCGCCCTCTCCTCTTCCACGACCACTCCAATTCTACTCCGAATGCCTGCGCATGGCCAGAAGCTTTCGAAGGAGATCGGGCGGCCCGACAACTTGATCTTTGACAGTTGTCTGCCCGACGGAGGGACATTTGGAACGCTCGCGGGCTCGCCTGGGGAGAGTGCGTCCAGAAAATAGAGAGCTACAGCTTTAGAGGGTTGGCTGGCCGTATTGGGCCGGTCTGGGGATGTCGCACGACACGGAGGAAATGTCGGAGGAACGTCGGAGATCTCGTTCCCGAGCCTGCCGCAGAGGCCGGCAAGGAAGCCGGCGGTTGACCTGGTCACTTCCAGGTTGCCTTTTTCAAGAGATCTCTGCTCCCTACGCCATGGCTGGCGCCCTGGACCGCCTCCCAGCGTACGGCCTCTCCCAGGTGAGAACGTCAGGGCGGCCATCAGCCGAGCCGTCCTTGTCTCCTGATCGCTGGCTCAAGGGTTCTGCTATACCAGGAACGCACCGCGCCGCGCCCTGTGAGGCGGTGGGCCGCCGGCACTGCGGCGGCCCTCCTGGCCGCGGGGCTCGCCGCCTTCGCCCTGTGGCCGGTGCACGGACGCGGGGTGCTGCCGCGGGCCCCCGTCGCCGGCCAGGCTCGGCCCTCGATCGCCGTTCTCCCCTTCGAAAACCTGTCGCGGGACGCGGCGGCGCCCTCGCTCACACCCGCCCGGTCGATCCGGAGGTCTATGAGGCCTACCTGCAGGCTTTCGAATGGCTCGAGAAAGCCTACCGGCAGCGCTCGCCAGACCTCCTCTGGCTGGGGGTCTGGCGGACGTGGGAAAGCCTGCGCACCGATCCCCGCTATGGGGATCTCCTGCGGCGTATAGGCCTGCCCCGGATACCGGAGCGGGCGGTGCCGGTGGGATGAGATCCTGGCGAGGCGTGATCGTCGAACAATGACTGCGCTTCCTGGGATTCCGTAATCCCCTCCCTCCCCGGCCGCCAAGTCGCGAGCGCCAAACCCGCCGACCGGGAATTCCCGGCCGGCCTCCTGACTTCCCCCCATCTCTCACCTGGCATAGATCCCGCAGATTAGAGAACTGGGGCCGGCGGACGAAGCGGCCGGCTTCCTGAAAAACCCTGCCGCTGTTGGACAGGGGAACTTCAAGGAAGTGCAACAGGAAGGAGTTTCTATGAATAAGATCAAACTACTCGCTTTTGCCATGGGGCTCTCCCTCATGGCGTTGAATGCCGGCCGCGTCGCGGCCGAGCCGACGTGCCAGGAGCAGTGCCAGATCAACTACGAGCAGTGCCAGCAGGTCTGCAGCGAAAACCCCTGCTTCATCTCCTGCGACTCGCAGCTCCAGTACTGCCTGTCCTCCTGCTAGGCCCACCCTCGCCGGCCGGGCAACCCCCGGCCGGCCTTCCTGATCGCCATGGCCAAGGTTTCAGCCGCTTCGTTCTGCCCCTCACCGTGTCGGTCTGCTGTTGCTCTATTCTTACAAGCCGACTCCTTCGCGCTTGAGAGTGTCGATCAGGCTATCGAGATCCTCAGAGCCAACCAAGGTCCATTGGAAGCTGCGTAGATGTTTCGGACAGTTGTCGTGACCGACCATGACCGGGCGGATGGGAATCTTGCGACGCCGGGCGTAGCCGCATTCGAGCGAGACCCAGAAGCTAGGTCGCTTTCGCACCGGATGCCCCTCCTTCTCCTCTTTCTCCTCTTCCTCTTGCCAAGGTCGCTCCACGAAGGCGAGCAACACCGTCGCCCTTTCCAATGCCCACAGGATGTGCGGTTGCCACTCGCCGCTCGGCATTCGCTCGTCGAGAAACGTTCTTCCAGGCAGTCTTTGATGCAATTCCTTCACCAAGCCCTGACTCACGGCGTCGTGCCGTCGATAGCTCAGAAAGGCCAATGGCTTACGCCGGCGCTGCACCACCCGACGGACCCACTCGACAAGCGGGTGCAATGAGATGCCGAGACCCAGCAAGCCCGCAAGAACGATTCGCTGAAGGCCGGTCTCGCCACCCAGATAACAAGCGAACGTACCGCCCGCCAAGACGTATAGGCGGGCGTCCCGGTGCGAGTGATGACCACCGCGCAGAGCCTCAGTGCTGTCGAAGATCCGCTCCGAGATCACCCAACTGATCCACACCGCGAACCCGATCCCAAAGCACCACAGCGCAGCCATCGCCGGTACGCCTGCGATCTCCGGTGGGAGCCACACGCCAACCATCATCGTCACTGCGACAAGTACGCCCAAAAGTGTCGCAAAGGCAATGCCTGCCACGAACGCGACGAGGACGGTAACAAGCAGGCCAATGGCGGCCAGCCCCAGCAACGCGGACCACTTGTGCTCCTTCAGCAAGACTGCATATGCAAATACCGCGGCAGCGCCCAAGATCTCGGCCAGACCGCGGACCCAATCGCGTTGGTTCCTTCTGCGGAGCGGCCAGATGAAGGCGAGCCCAGGGTCCCCGTCCAGCTCCCACAAGACCATGCGCGCCCACAATTCTCGGGGCTTGAAGACCAAGAGAAACGCCAAGCGGAGCGCGTCGGGAACCCGTTGGTGCTGTTCGCTCGCGCGAGATTCGATTGCGGACATGAATGCGACTTGCGGAGCCGCCCCCCTTGTTGCCGGGTAACAACCAGTGTATTATAAGCGACATGATACCAAACGAGCAAGAGAATGATTCCAGTGTCCGACAGGGCGTGGCCAGGAGCGATGCGGGCTCAGCGAGTCGAGATGGCGAGCTCAAACAGCCGCCCTTGCTCCTGAAGATCATCAGCATGGTATTGGCTCCCCTCGGAGTACCTTGGGCGAAGAAGTTCCAAGAAGAGGTGGCGCGTCTTAAGCGCGAGGCTGAAGAGGCAACGCTGCAGGCGGGACGCAAGAAGGTGGACGAGGTCTCGGGGCGCGGTTGAGTAAATAAATATTGACATCGAGCCATGAGCGTCTGAGTCATTGGGGGCCCAAGGTCCGCTGCCGCCCTTTCCAGGGCTATGAGGATTGGGTATTCCTGCCTTCCTGGGGGGCTCACGCCCCAGGCTTCTATGCTGCCGCCCCCTTCAGGGCTGAGGCAAAAAACTGGCAGTTCGGTCCGGGCTCCTCCCGGTCTCGCGACTTCCGTCGTGAGTTGAGAAAGCTCTAGAGAAGGTCGTGCGATCCTATCCTGAGGTGAGTGAGCACCTCCCGTCGTTCCATTTTTGGGACGGATACGATCTCCAGAGGATCCGGAAATGGAACACCAGGCTTCGCCTTTAGCAGGACATCACCTATTTTCAAAGACTTACAGATCTCCTCCCATTGGGCTCCAGAATTGCTGAACCTCCGTTTCCTGGTCGATTAAACCGGACTGGATCCAAAGGAGACTCACCATGAAGAAGCAGAAACGGGTACTCAAGCTCAATAGAGAAACGCTCCGCAGGCTGAACGAAGGAGGCTTGGGAGCCGCTCATGGCGGCGTCGGCACCATTGCATGTACGATCAAGTGCGCCTCCGGGACGATTTGCTCTTGTGGAGAAACCATGTTCTGCACCGAGACCTGCCACACAGTAAGTGAGTTTCCGGGTTGTACTGATTTTTGTAGCAATAATTGTTAGCTTGGCCAGGCTCGCAGCGCGCCCCTCAGTCCGGGGGCGCTGCTGCGGCTGCTGTACGACTTGAGAGCTACAACGCTTAGCCACTCCCAGGAACTAGAAGCAACAAGTTTGCAGAGGAGCGGATCGACGGCTACACCCGCCTGTCCGGTCAGGCCTTTTTTCTCCCAATGAACTGAACGACGGAAGCCAGGCCTGTATGGCCTTCTCCTTCGGAGATTTCCCTTTCGACTTCACGCAAAAGAACGGGCTCGAAGCTCTGGAATTCTTGACGGATCTTGTCGACTGTCATAAGCATGTCCGCATCTTTGGGTCCGCCTGTATTTCGTAACAGTTGGTTCTCCGAGTACGACTCCAGCACTATGATTCCATTGGATCTGAGTGCCCGCTCTATGAGTGGATAGAGCCTGTGTCGAACTGTACTTGGAAGGTGCGCCGAAATTGAGATAACTGAACCAAAGTGGTTTTCTTCTGGTACAAATGTCGCCAAATCAGCAACCATGGTCTTGATCTCTACACCCCGTGATCTGGCTAATTGATTCGCTTTCTCCAGTGCGACCGTCGAAAGATCAACACCGAGGACCTCGAGTCCACGTGATGCCAGGAAAACGGCATTACGGCCCTCTCCCTCTGAAAGCGACAGTACCGGCCCACTGAGAAGGCTACAATGCTCTGCCAGGAATGAATTCGGTTCTGTGCCGAACAGGTAATCCTTGTTGGCATATCGCTCGTTCCAGAATGCCTCGTCGTACATGGTGTTTCTCCTGAGGTCTGTCGCGGTAGGGACGCCGAAGCGCCCGACTTGATGGAAGTATGCTCCTGGGCTTCGTAGTTCCCGATAACTCCGCGAGAACTATAGTGTCCACGAAGCCTCGAGCTCAACGGGCTCACGCCCCAGGCTGTAGGCTGTCCTCCCTTCGGGGCTTTCCAGAGACGGCTCGGGGAGGGATCATTCCTGGGTCGCGGGGATGCCCGTCTTGGCCTTCGGCACCATGGTTTTGCCTTGAGGCAACTTCCTCCGGCTGCAGGAAGATGGCGCGGCGACTCGGTATCGTTATCTCGCCGCCGATAACGAGACTTTGCGCCTGGGAAGACTTATCGCGGCCCGGATCCTCCACCTTCAGGCCAGGGTTCCGGCCGGGGCACGCTTGTAGAGGAGCCTGAAGGCCAGGAGCCAGACGCAGAAGTCTGTTGACATCTATATTCCGAGCTTGCTATTACTCTAAGCGACGTTCAACTGGGAACGTTCAACCTGGAGGAACAACCGATGAAGAAGTCTCTCCTGTGCGCTGCCGTCGTCCTCGTCTTGGGTTCTGTTGCGGCCCAAGCCCAAACCGCGGACTTCCTGGGCTCCACTCTCGGGTTCTCGAAGAACGGCGACTACGTGGACAACGGCTCGACCTGCCCCAGCGGCTCTTCCATCACGCAGTACCAGTGGTCCTTCATCGAGGACGGAGTGACTCGTACCGGCAACCCGGTGACCCATCAGTTCCAGACGAACTTCTGCGGCTATACCGTGAAGCTCACGATCACCTGCTCCAATGGGAGCACGGCGAGCAAGACCCGCCCGGTGTGCTTCTCCTGCGGCGTCCCGGGCTGCATCTTCCCCGACCGCGGCTACAACTAAGCCGAAGTCCCCTCCCTCCCCGGCCGGGGAGGGAGGGTTTCCCACAGCATTTGGAGGAAGCATGATGAATAAGGCTCTCCTATACGCAGCTGCCAGCCTTGTAGCCCTCGCTTTGGGCAGCGTCGCGGCTCAAGCCCAAACCGCCAACTTCCTGGGCTCCACCCTCGGAGCTTCGAAGTGCAGCAGCTTCAAGGACAACGGCTCGACCTGCCCCGGCGGCGCCGCTCCAACGCAGTTTCAATGGACCTTCGTCGAGGATGGAGTGACGGGCAGCGGCAGCTCGGTCATCCACCACTTCGAGGCAAGCTTCTGTGCCTATACCGTAAAGCTCACGATCACCTGCCCTGACGGGAGCACGGCGACCAAGACCCGCTTCGCGTGCTTCTCCTGCGGCGTCCCGGGCTGCATCCAATCGGACGCCGGTTACAACTGAGTCGAAGTCCCCCCTCCCGGCTGGGGAGGGAGGATCTCCCGCATCCTCCACCCTCAGGCCAGCGTTCCAGCCGGGACGCGCTTGTAGAGGGGCTTGAAGGCCAGGAGCCAGAGGCCGGAGTAGTCGCGCATGAGGCGGATGCGCAGGAGCTGCACCTGCCGGCATTCGGTGAGGCTGCCGGTGAGCATCAGCTCGTTCAGGACGTGGTTGAAGCGCCAGAGGTAGGCGTCGGCCATGCGGGCGGTCAAGCGGGCGCGGGCGAAGACCACGGAGTCGCCGGTGACGGAGGTCTCGTCGAGCAGGCTCGCGATCTCCTGGGCCTCTTCGTTGATGCGGATGCGCAGGGCCGCCGATTCCAGGAGGAACCGCTCCAGCTCGCGGTCGTGATCCCCCTTGCCAAAGACGCGCCGGTAGGCCTCGATTTCGCGCACTTCGATGCGCAGGGCGAAGACCTCGGGCTTGAGCACCACCCGCTCGGGCGCCAGGTCGGGCGGATTGACGTCGCGCAGCGTCTCGACGAGCCGGCGGTAGTAGTCGCCCAGCAGCTCTTCGTGGCTCTGGAGGGGAGCCGAAGCGGCGGTGGACGCCCGGTTGAGGGTGAACTCGCCGGTGTCCATGGTGCCCGTGCGCACCACCGGCCGCTCGTCGGTGTTGACCCGGCCGGCGGCGAGGCGCGGCAGGAGCTGGCGGACGCGCTGGCGGATCAAGGCGATGTCGCCAAGACGGAACTCCTCGCGCTGGAGCTGCTTTTCGAAGCGCTCGATCTCTTCGCGGAACTCCGAGAGCTCGCGGTCGAGCTGGGTGTCGAACGGCACTTCGCGCTCGAGCTCGAAGACCCGCTGGTATTCGGCGATGATGCGCTGCTCTTCCTGGCGGTAGAGCTTCTGGATACGGCTCTTGAAGACCAGGTTGGTCTCCTGGATGGGGAGCAGCAGCTCGGGGTAGAAGTACCAGGTGCCGAGCCCGTGCTTCAGGTCGCGGTAGCGGCGGATGAGCCCGGTCTCGTTCAGGCGGTCGAGGGTCTCGACGTTGGACATCTCGTGGCGGACGGCGTCGATCTCCGCCCGCCGCTCCTCGATGGCCTGGTCGCCCGGGGGAGCTTCGTTGAGCTGGCTCCAGATCCCCTGGAAGATCTCGTTCAACCGGTGGTGGTTACGCAGCACGATCTCGCCGGTGCGGTCGTCGAGCTCTTCGGAGAGGCGGGCGAGAAGGAAGTCGACCTTGTCCACCCGCTCGGAGGGCCAGGTGCCGCCGGTGTGGGCGTAGGCGTAGAGGTAGAAGCGCACGAGCTGGGAGAGGATCTTCTCGTCGTAGTTCTTGACCCGGCGGAAGAACTGCCGCAGCAAGTCGGGGGTGACTTTGGTATCCTCCTCGCTCAGCAGGCCGATGAGCTCCGTCAGCCGGCGGTCGATGGCTTCGAGCCGGTGGCGGATGCGTTCGCTCTCGGAGGCGTTGAGGCTCTGGGAGATCTCTTTGAGGCCGGTGTAGAGGTCCTGAAACTCCGTCGAATGAGGATCTTCCACCCGCTGGAGCAGGGTCTTGCCCAGGCTCTGGAGGAACTGGTGGAAGGTCCAGCTCGCCCGGAAGCGGTGCGAGGTGTCAGCGTAGCGGCGATGGAGGACGCTCAGCTCCTGGACGGTCGTCATGGCAACACCTTGTAGGATCGCAGTCTCGCAGTCACGTTGAGCTGTGGGGAGTTTACGCCAAGCCCAAGGGAAAGGAAAACAGAGTGCGCATCCTGATACCGCAGGAGGACCTCGAACGGCGGGTGGCGGAGCTGGCGGCGGAGATCGACCGCGACTACGCCGGCAGTGAGCGGCTGGTGTGCGTGGGGGTCCTCAAGGGCTCCGTCTTCTTCATGGTGGACCTGCTGAAGCGGCTGACGGTGCCGCTCGCCATCGACTTCTTTCAGACTTCGAGCTACGGCTCCTCGACCAGCCCGGGCGAGGTGCGCATCCGCAAGGACCTCGACCTCTCGATCCGCGGCAAGGACGTGCTGCTGATCGAGGACATCGTCGATACCGGCTACACGCTGCGCACGATCCTCGACCTCCTGCGTTTCCGCGGCGCCCGGAGCGTCAAGCTCTGCGCCCTGCTGGACAAGGCGGCGGCGCGGGAGGTGGAGGTGACGATCGACTACCGGGGCTTCGAGATCGAGCCGCTCTTCGTGGTGGGCTACGGCCTCGACTTCGACGAGCGGTACCGGAACCTCCCCTACATCGCGGTGCTGGAGTCCGAGGACTCGACAGCCGTGCCATCCCCCTCGTAGGACGGACCTCTAGAAAGGATCGAGATGCGCTTCCATCACACGGACAAGGCCCCTCAGGCCATCGGCCCCTACTCCCAGTCCGTCGAGGTTGACGGCTGGCTCTACACCTCCGGTCAGGTGGGGATCGATCCCGCCACGGGCGAGCTGGTGCCGGGCGGCTTCGAGCCCCAGGCGAAGCAGACGCTCAAGAATCTGCGGGAGGTGCTGGCGTCGGTTGGCTGCACCTTCGCCAATGTGGTGAAGGCCACGGTCTACGTCACCAACCTGGCCGACTTCCCGCAGCTCAACGCCCTCTACGCCGAGGCCATGGGGGACCACCGGCCGGCCCGCTCCACCGTGCAGGTGGCGGCGCTGCCCAAGGGGGCGCTGGTAGAGATCGATCTGGTGGCGCGGCTGTAGGCCCTCATCACCCCGGCCCTCTTCTCCCGTCCCCTCCCACCTCCCTCACCGGGAGAAGAGGGAGAAAAGCAAGACCGCTCCAGCCGGGCACCCCTCTCCCGGGGAGGGGGTTGGGGTGGTCGGGAGAGGGGCAGGGGTGAGGGTCTTGGGCGGGGGCGCTCCGGAGCTACGCCTGGCAGCCCCCCGCGTCGAGCAGCACGCCGTGCTCGCAGAGCCAGGCCACGGCCAGGCGGAGGCGGCTCGGCGCCGCGGACTGGCTGGCGACGAGCTCCGCGAGGGAGGTGCCGGGGAAGGTGCGCAGCCGTTCGAGCAGGGGCTCTACGGGCAGCCGGGGGAAGCTGTCGGGCACGGGCGGCGGGGTGCGGCCCGAGGCGAGCAGGGGTGCGTCGTCGGCCGGCAGGTGGTGCCAGCGGTTGGCCATCTCGTCGGCGATCCAGGCCGCTTCCAGGATGGCCCATTGCAGGTCGATGGGCTTCTCGGTCAGGTAGCTCAGCTTCTGGGGCGTCTGATGGGTGGTGAAGCGGAACCGGCCCCAGTTGAGGGTCATCATGGCCACCAGGGCGTCCTCTCCCACGAGACGGACGAAGGAGGCGCCGAAGATGGCGCCTTCGCGCAGCACCAGACGGCCGAAGCCTTCGCGCCCCACCACAGACAGGAAGCCGCTCTTGCGATTGCGTTCGAGCATCTGGACGATCTCGGCGAAGGAGAAGTCCTCCAGCTTGCCCTCCAGGCTCTCGGCCTGGGCGGATGCCTTGGCCAGCAGACGCTGGATGCGGCAGACCAGCTCCTTGGGATGAAAGGGCTTGCCCAGGTAGTCGTCGGCGCCGTGCTCCAGGCCCCGGACGCGGTCCGCGGCTTCGGCGAGGGACGACAGCAGGAGCACGGGGATGGCGCGGGTACGGTCGTCCGCCCGCAGACGGTCCAGCAGCTCGTAGCCGGTCAGCCCGGGCATCATCACGTCGAGCACCACCGCTCCGAAGGCTCCCACCCGCACCATCTCCGGAGCCTGCTGGGGGTCGGAGAGGGTGGAGACTTCGTAGCCTGCCCGCGCGAGCACCGTCTGCTCGAGGACGAGCAGATCCGCGTCGTCATCGACCACCAGAATTTTTTCCATGATCCCTCCAAATCGTGGAGAGACGATAGACGGCGAAACTTACGATTCACATTAACGCGTTCAGGCCGCCACCTGCACCAGCCCCCGGATCTTCTCGATCGCCTGGTCGACCTGGCCGCGGCTGACGTCGCGGTGGGTGACCAGGCGCACCTGGTCGCGACTGACGGGGCTCCCCAGGACTCCGGTCTCCTTGAGGCGGGCCAGGAAAGTCACCGTGGAGCCTTCACAGAGCTCGGGGCCGAGACGGAAGATGACGATGTTGGTGCGCACGGTGGCGAGGTCGAGCTGGATGCCGGGGATCTCGACCAGGGCGTGGGCGAGACGGCCGGCGTTCTCGTGATCCTCGGGCAGACGGGCGGGCCCCTTGCGCAGGGCCACCAGCCCGGCCGCGGCCAGCACTCCCACCTGCCGCATGCCGCCGCCGAGCATCTTGCGCACCCGGCGTGCCGCGGCCACGAAGTCGCGCCGGCCGCAGATCAACGAGCCCACGGGCGCTCCCAATCCCTTGGAGAGGCAGAACATCACGGAATCGAAGCCCGCGGTCAAGGCCGGGACCGTGGTGCCCAGGGCCAGGGCGGCGTTGAAGATGCGGGCGCCGTCCAGATGCACGGGCAGGCCGTGGCGCCGCCCCACCTCCAGGAGGGCCTCCAGGCGGGGGCGATCGTAGACCGTACCGCCGGCCATGTTGTGGCTGTTCTCGACCTCGATGAGCACGGTGCGGGCGTAGCCGGCGTCGGGAACGATGGCGGCCTCGACCGCCGCGGGATCGAGCAGGCCGTGGGGCGAGACGAGGACCCGCGGCAGGAGGCCGGAGACCACGGCCATGGCCCCGATCTCATAGTTGAGGATGTGACACATGGAGTCGCAGATCACCTCGCCGCCCGGCCGGCCGTGGAGGTGGAGGGCGATCTGGTTGCCCATGGTGCCCGAGGGGACGAAGAGGGCGGCCTCCAGTCCCGCGGCCGCTGCGGCCTCCTCCTCCAGACGCTGGACCGTGGGATCCTCGCCGAAGACGTCGTCGCCCACCTCGGCCGCGGCCATGGCGCGACGCATCTCGTCGTCGGGACGGGTGACGGTGTCGGAGCGCAGGTCGATCATCAGAACCCGAATCCTACTCGAATCGCGGCCTGGAGCGCCTCTCCCTTCTCCACCTCGACGTTGATCTTGGGGAGCAGCAGGTTCAAGGTGACGCCGGCGAAGGCCACGCCGCGGGTCTCCGTGTCCTCGAAGGAAGGCAGGGCGTCCCGGTCGAGCCGCCCCTTGCTACGCACGAAGCCTGCTCCCACATAGGGAGTGAGCACGGTGAAGCCTTTCGAGAGCAGCAGCTCGGCGCCGTATTGATCCAAGGTGTAGGCCGCGGCGTCGATCGTGCGGGAGCCGGTGACGCGCACCGAGAGGGCAGGCGAGAGCAGGCCGCCGTGGGAGATGGCGTACTGGAGCTCACCGGAGATCAGCTTGACGTCGCCATTGAGGGCCTTGCCATAGGAGACGCCCAGGTCGAGCCCGCCGGGGAGCCCCTTGCGCGCGCCCACCCGGGCCACGGAGAGGAAGCCGCCCGTGAAGTCGCCCTCGGTGGCCGTGTCGTTGAACGACTGGTTGTCGAACTTCTCGTCGTAGGTGGCGTCGGCGTAGATCTCGAAGCCCACGAGGCCCAGGGGCGAGGCGCTGTGACGGGGATAGAAGTAGGCGTCGGAGCTGAAGCGGCGGTGGAACGCCTCGAAATCGCCGCGGGTAGCCCGCGGGCTCACCGACCAGGAGGCGCGGGCAGGGGCGGCGGCCAGGAGGGCAAGCAGCAGGAGCAGCAGCGGCTCAGGTCTCAGGGATGAGCTGATCCGACGGATCGGACCGATCGGACCGATCCGACTGATTCGATTGATCATGGGTGGTCCTCCAGGGTTCGTCTGCGCCGGAGCCGTCCGGCGCCAGGTATTCGGTGAGGAGTCGTTCGAGGTGCTCGGAGTGCCCGATATCCTCAGAATGGACGCATTCCGCCACGATCTCGCGGCTCAGGGGATCGAAAGGGAGCACTCCCAGGTTGCCTTCGCGGACCAGGGCTTCGAGATCGTAGGAGCTGCGATCGATCCAGCGGGCGTCCTTGTAGAGCGCCTGCCCGGTCTCGATCGGCCGGCCGAGGCGCAGCCAGACCTCCGCCGTGAGGGCCAGGACTCCGGCGATGCGGCGATTGCCGGCGCCGAGCACCGGCGTCCGGGGAAGGGGACGGGGGAGGAATGGCTCCAGACCGTGGCGGTGGGCCAGGCGGGCGAAGTCGCGCTCGGCCGGAGCTTCGCGATGGAACACGGCCTCGAAGGCCTCGTCCCCTCCCATGCGCTCGGCCAGCCGCCGCCGGTCCCCGGGCTCGAGGCTCGGCGCCAGGGCCTGGACGCAGCGCACGCCGGCGGACGCGAGGTCGCGGCAGGCGAGCTCCCAGAGGGCGGGATCGTCAGTGACGCCCGGCAGCAGGGGGAAGACGGCCGAGGCTCCCGCGGGCAGACGCCGCAGGCGACCAAGATCGCGGTCGAGCACGGCCGGCAGCAGATCGTGGACGAAAGCGGCACCCGTCACCGCCGGCACCGTCGTTTCATCGCCGGGGAGGAGTTGCACCAGCACGGGCGTGCCGGCCATGAGGCGGGTGCGGGCGACCTCGTCCCGGGCTGCGGCACGGCGCGGCAGGACGGGCGGAAAATAGAGGACGTCGTCGAGCGGTGTATTGGCCAGGGCGAAGAGGTCCGAGGGACGGGCCTTGGGATTCCTCCCCCACTCCCCCAACCGGCCGGCGGCGAGATTGAGAAAGGGGCGCTCGGGCGGCTCCCAGGAGCGGGGGACGTAGCGAATCCAGAACCGTCCCGGCTCCGGAAGCTGAGCAGCCGGCTTCGCGTCACTCATTGCGCTTCAGGAAACGGGGCCACCAGCCCGCGGGCGGCGAGGATGCGGTGCACGTACTTGCCCAGCACGTCCACCTCCAGGTTGACGGCATCGCCAGGCACGAGGAGCGAGAGGGTCGTCACCTCCAGAGTATGAGGGATGAGCGCCACCTCGAAGCGATCGGATCGCAAAGCCGAGACGGTGAGGCTCACGCCGTCGACCGTGATCGATCCCTTCTCCACCAGGAACGGCGCGAGGTCCTCGGGGATCGAGAAGGCGAGCACACGGTGATCCGTGAGGTCGCGGCGATCCACCACCCGGGCGGTGCCATCCACGTGCCCCTGCACCCAGTGACCACCTAGGGGATCACCCATGCGCAAGGCCGGCTCCAGGTTCACGGGATCGTCTTTGCGCAGCCCGCCCAGGGTCGTGCGGGAGAGGGTCTCGGGTGATAGCTCGACGGCGACCCGATCCTCACCCTTCTCCAGGATCGTCAGGCAGACGCCGGAGACGGCCAGGCTGTCGCCGATCGCGAGGCGCGCCGCGAGGTCTGAGGAGAGGCGGAGGGTGAGACGCACGCCGCCCTGTCCCGAGGGGGACGGGTCTGCGATCAGGGTGCCACGCTCGACGATCAGGCCGGTGAACATCGCTACGTCTTGAAAGGATTCACTATCTCGAGCCCGTCGATACGCCGGCCATCCTGTAGATCCTCGCTGTAGAGGACCCGGCAACCGGCTTTCAAGGCGGCGCGGATCACGAGAGCGTCCCAGATGGAAAAACCGTGCAGACGGTGGAGATCGACAGCCGCCATAAGATCTTCGACACCCAGGATCACCACCTCCCAGCGGCTTAGCCACTCGATCCTTTGCCGTACATCCGCCGCCGGGATGCCGAGCTTTTTCGTAGCGGCCGAAAAGTACTCCTGCAGAACTTGCAGCGACAAGACACCCGCCCTCGAACTCGTCATTTCGCGGATCAGCTCGCGCGCCTGATCGCGCTTGGGACCGGCGCTATCGTCGTCGGCGTAGACGAAGACGTTGGTGTCAACGAAGTATCGAGCGGTCATACACCTCCTCGCGATTCCACTTCCAGCCGCCCGAATTGCCTGCCCCTTCTCTCCAAAGCCTCTCCAACTCGGCAAGGGCCTGTTGGGTATCGTCGCGAGTAAGGGAGTCCAGATAGTCCCGGATCATCTGGTTCAGGGACGTTCCTCGCTGCTGCGCGAGCTGCCTGGCCCGGTTGAGAGTCTGATCGTCGATCGAAAGCGTCACGTTCATGAGCACAGGATACGTGCGCGCAGCCCCACAGTCAAACTCCCGCGGTCGCTCTGAGCAAGTCAATCAAGCATCCCTGCCGGCAGCCGGAGATGAGCAGGTCCCCATCGCGCTGCCGGACTTCAAGATCCTCCAGCCGTGCCGCCGAAGCCAGGGTCTGAAATCCTTCGCCGCCCAGCGGTGTCGGTGCGCCCTTGCCGCCGATCAGGAGGGGCGCACAGTTCACCATCACCTGATCGTAGAGGCCGCTCGCCACGAAGCTCGCCAGCACCTCGCCTCCCCCTTCCACCAGGACGCTACGGATGCCACGCTGGTAGAGATCGGCGAGGACGGCTCCAGGCTCGACAACACCCAAGGTCACCACCTCGGCCCCCTTGGCCGTCAGGGCTTCGGACCTCTCCTGATCCGTCGATTCGGTATAGATCAGCACTGGTCCCGGCACCTTGAGGAGAGTGGCCTCCGGGGGCGTCCGCAGTCTCCGGTCCAGGATGACCCGGACGTTGGGTCCCGCAGCGAGCCCCAGTCTGCGGTCGAGGCGCGGGGCGTCGGCGAGGAGGGTGCCGATTCCCGCGAGGATGGCGTCGTGCTCTTCCCGCAGCGCCAGGCCCCAGCGCCGTCCGGCGGGCGAGGAGATCCAGCGGCTGTCTCCAGTGGCCGTGGCGATCTTGCCGTCCAGGCTCATGGCCCACTTGAGGGTGACCTCGGGACGCTTCTGCGTGGCGGCGACGAGGAAGCGCAGGTTGAGGCGCACGGCCTCCTCAGCCAGGGCACCCACCTCGACTTCGATCCCGGCCTCACGGAGCTTGGCGAAGCCACGGCCGGAGACGCGGGGGTCGGGATCGGCGTGGCATGCCACCACCCGCGAGACGCCGGCCGCGATGACGGCCTCGGCACAGGGCGGGGTGCGACCGTGATGGGCACAGGGCTCGAGGTTGACGTAGAGGGTGGCGCCGCGCGCCCGATCCCCGGCTTCACGCAGCGCCTCCACCTCGGCGTGAGGGCCACCCACCTCGCGGTGCCAGCCACGGCCAACCCCCTTGCCGTCCCGCACCAGAACGGCTCCCACCATGGGATTGGGAGAGGTGCGGTAGCGGCCGCGGGCCGCCAGGCGCAGGGCCTCGCGGAGGGGATCAGCCGACGAGGGCAGAGGCGAACTCCCGGGGGCGGAAATCCACCAGGTCGTCCGCTTTCTCCCCCACGCCGAGATAGAGGACGGGGAGCTTCAGCTCGCGGGCGATGGCCACCACCATGCCGCCCTTGGCCGTGCCGTCCAGCTTGGCCAGGAGGACGCCGTCGATGGGCACCACCTGGCTGAAGGTGCGGGCCTGGGCCAGGGCGTTCTGGCCAGTGGTGGCGTCGAGCACCAGGATCGTCCGCTTCTGCCAGTCGGCGGCTTCGCGGTCGATCACCCGGCGCACTTTGCTGAGCTCGGCCATCAGGTGGTCCTTGGTGTGGAGGCGGCCGGCGGTGTCGATGATGAGCTGGTCGATCCGGCGGGCCTTGGCAGCATGGATGGCGTCGTAGACCACGGCGCCCGGGTCCGCGCCCTGGCCCTGGCGGATGACCTCGACGTTCAGCCGCTCCCCCCAGAGGGCGAGCTGTTCGATGGCAGCGGCGCGGAAGGTGTCGCCCGCCGCGAGCATCACCCGCTCTCCCTTCTGCTGGTGGCGCTTGGCGAGCTTGGCGATCGAGGTCGTCTTGCCCACGCCGTTGACGCCCACCACCAGGGTCAGCATCGGTCCGCGGCCGAAGACGCGGGGGCGCGGCATCTGGGCGAGCAGGTCGGCCACCTCGTCGGAGAGGAGCTTGCGCAGCTTGGTGGCGCTGGTGGTCTGCTCCTTGAGAGCGTTCTTCTTGACGCGCTCGACGAGCTCCATCGCGGTCTCGACCCCGAGATCGGAGCCGATGAGGATCTCTTCCAGGTATTCGAGCGTCCGGTCGTCGAGCGTGACCCGGTTGCTCATCGCATCGGAGACCTTCTCGATGATCTCCGTATGGGTCATGAAAAGCCCGCGCTTCAGCTTCTTCCAGAAACCGCCCTGCTCCTCGTCGTCTTCGGGGAGCCGGGTCTCCGGCGCGAGCTCCAGGATGTCGTTCTTCTTGGGTTCGTCAGCCATGGCAGGACCATGATAGCGCGAAGCCCCCTCATCACCCCGGGGGAGGGGAGGGGGGCTACCCGGCGAACAGCTCCTGCTTGAGCTGCTCGACCGCCGCGTTCAGGGTCTCCCGGGCCTGGGCGACCAGGGCGGGGTGGCCCTGGACGAGGGCGAGGTGGTAGCCCTCGGGCAGGGGGACGACGTAGATGTGGAGGGCCTTCTTCTCGATGTGGATCATCCTCGCCTCGCCGAGGTCGTTGCTGGCGAGGAGACGATCGAGCTGGCGCAGGTAGATCCCCAGGTAGGCGCCGATCACCCGCATCTCGTAGGGGCTGAAGTCCGTGCCGCAGGCTAAGTCGACCGTCTCGCCGCTGCCGTCCAGGAACAGGGCGCCCAGGGCGTGATCGTTGTGGGCCAGGAGGTTGGCGAGGACGTACTGAAACACCATGCGGAGAGTCTATTACGTTCAGAGCGCTCAGCGCTGTCCGCCGGCCGCCTTGGCTTCGACCAGCGTCTCGGTGCGCGCCGGCCGGGTGGCGCCGGCGCGGATCTCCCCGGCCTCGAAGGCGCGCAGGAAGGCGGTGACGATCTTGGCATCGAAGCGGCTGCCGGTCAGGCGGGTGATGGTCTCGACGGCGAACTTCAGGTCATAGGCCTGCTGGTAGGGCCGGTTGGTGGTGATGGCGTCGAAGGTGTCGGCCACCGCCACGATGCGGGCGAAGAGGGGGATCTGCTCGCCCTTCAGGCCGTCCGGGTAGCCGCGGCCGTTCCAGGCCTCGTGGTGCCAGCGGATGGCGGGGATCATCTCCCGGAGCTGCTCGATGGGGGCCATGATGTCGGCGCCGATCACGGTGTGCAGCTTCATCTGCTCGTACTCGTCGGGGGCCAGCACGCCCTCCTTGCGCAGGATGCGATCCTCGACGCCGATCTTGCCCACGTCGTGGAGCAGGGCGCCGATCCAGATCTTGTGCTGCACCTCCTCCGGGAGCTGGAGATAGCGGGCGATGGTGCGGCTGAAGGCGGCCACCCGCTCGGAGTGGCCGCGTGTGTAGGGGTCCTTGGCGTCGACGGCGGCCACGAAGGCGCGCAGGGAGCCGATGAACAGCTCGCGGTTGGCCTGCGCCGCCTGGCGGAGCTGCTGGATGTAGGAGGCCACGTGACCGCTCATGCGGTTGAAGTCCTCGGCCAGGTCCGCGAGCTCGAAGGTGAGCCCCTCCATCTCGACGTTGCCGCCGAACTTCCCTTCGGCGATCTCGTGCGTGGTCTCGGCCAGGCGCTGGATGGGGTGGCTCACCCACCGTGCAGCCAGGAGCGAGAAGAAGAAGGACAGGAGGACCAGGAGGGCGGTCGAGAGGATGGCGCTGAAGATCATCTTCTGGACGTCGCCGAAGGCTTCGGACAGGGGCTTCTGTACCACCAGGCCCCAGCCGCTCTCCGGGATGTCGCTCACCTGGGCGAAGACCTCGCGCACGCCGTCAGGCGTCTGCATCTCGACGGTCGAGGTGAGGGTCATGGGCTTCTGAATGAAGGCTCTCAACGTCCCGGTCTCGAGCGCCGTCGTCTTCATACCGCCGCCGCCCGACCAGAGGATCTTCCCCTGGCGATCGATCAGAAAGACGCTGAAACCCTGGCGCACCACCTCGGTGGAGACCTTCTCCAGGGGCTGGAAGCGCACCAGCGCCTCCAGGATCAGCTTCGGCTCCTCACCTCCCGGCTGGACGATGGGAACAGCCAGGATCACCCGCGGCTCGCGAGCAGACCCGAGCGCAGCGAAGCGGTAGACGGCCTGCTTCTGAGAACGGACCGCCTCGAAGGTGGCATCCATGGCGGTCTTCACCTCGGGTGTGAGGTTACCCGGGCTCAAGCCGACGCCGCTCGGATCGAGCACCCGGATCGCCATGAAGTCGGGATTGTTGCGCTGGAAGCCCTGGAGCTCCTGCCCCACCCAAGGCTCCAGCAGGCGCGCGGCCGGCTCGTCCGGCCCGGGAGCGAGCAGGATACCGCTGCCGAGCTGGGTGAGCTGCCGGCGCATGTCGGTGAGATAGGAGCTCACCTCGACCGACAGCGACTTGGCCTCACCCGTGAGGTTGTCGCGTTCGGCGTTCCTCACCACCTCGTTGCTCTTGACGATGATGACGGCGCTGCTGATGCCGAGAGGGATGATCCCCGCCAGCAGTAGTGCGACGACGAGAATCGTCCTCAGCTTGAGGCGGCGCAGGAGGCTTCGACCATTAGGCATTGTCGTGAGCTTTGGAAGATCCGACAGAGGATTATACCTGGATCGGGGCGGTTTTTGGCGCTGCGGTGAAAGAAACAGCTACGCGGGAAGCGCAAGGGGGTCGCTGAGGAAGGCCCGCAGAGCGGTCCGGACCTCGGAGGGCACGATACCGCCGGCCATCCAGCCCTCGCCGAGAGTGCGGGGCAGGACCCAGACGAGCCCCGATTCCAGAGCCTTCTTGTCGCGCGCCATGGCGGCAACGAGGACCTCGGGATCGAGCGCCGGCAGCGGCGGCAGACCCAGGCGGAGGATCAGGGTGTGAATGCGCTCGGCCGTCCGGCGGTCGAGCCCTCGCACGAGCGCCAGCCGCAGGGCGAAGAGGATGCCGTATCCCACGGCCTCGCCGTGCCGCAGCCCCTCGTAGCCGCACGCGGACTCGATGGCATGGCCCAGGGTGTGGCCGAAGTTGAGCAATCGCCGCTCCCCCTTCTCCAGGGGATCGCGCTCCACGACGCCGACCTTGGCCGCCGCCGCGGCCGTGACCACCGGTCCCAGGGCCTCCGGATCGCCTTCGAGGAGGGTCTCCAACTGCTCTTCCACCAGAGTGAAGAGGTCGGGATCGAGGAGTGCCGCCATCTTGATCACCTCGACCATGCCGGAGCGCAGCTCCTCTACGGGCAAGGTGGGGAGCACGGAGGTGTCGGACACCACCCAGCGGGGATGATGGAAGAGCCCCACCGTGTTCTTGCCCCCGGCCAGGTCGACCCCCGTCTTGCCGCCGATCGAGGCGTCCACCTGGGCGAGGAGGGTGGTGGGGATCTGGACGAACTCGATGCCGCGCAGGAAACAGCCGGCGGCGAAGCCGCCGAGATCGCCGACGCTGCCGCCGCCGAAAGTGAGGAGCCGGCTGTCGCGCTTGCCACCGCCGGCGAGCATCTCGTTCCACAGCCGCTCCGCCGTCTCGACCGACTTGGCCTCCTCCCCCTCCTCTACCTCGAGGATCACCCACCGGGCGGCGGACTTTGAAAGGGGATTGAGCCGGTCGCCATGGAGCGCCCACACCCGCGCCGTGGTCACCACGAACGCCGTGCGTCCCCCGAGCCACTCCGCAAGCTCCGGCCGAGCGGCCGCCAGGGCGTCCTCCCCCACCAGGATGGGAGTAACGCCGTCCGGATGCTCGAGAGTCAAACGGCTGATGTCGTCGCCGGAGGGGGACATGGTGGAGGGGAACGATATACCAAAGGCCGGCCTGGACAGTGGGGTCTCGCTAAGTCAGCTCCCCGAAATAGAACCTGTTCAACTCCGGGTCGACCGCAAAGCGGAGCCATTGGAGGAGCCCCTGGGTCTTTTTCCTGATCCAGCGTCAAGAAGATGATCAAGGAGAGACGGCGGATCAGATCGGACCTCGGGCGCGACGGCTCGGCTCGCGGCATGATGCTCAGCCCGCCACGACGGGCTCAGCCGGCCGTCTCCCCATCTCCCGCAGCCAGGCGTAATGAGAGGCGAGCGCACGCCAGAAAGAGGGATGATCGTGATAGGGAATCCCGTGCTCCCGGCAGACCTGCTCGACGATGTCGGACAAGTGCGGCAGGTGGACGTGGCTGATGCGTGGGAAGAGGTGGTGCTCGATCTGGTGGTTGAGGCCGCCGACGTACCAGGTGAGGAGCCGGCTCTTGCGGCCGAAGTTGGCGGTCGTCTCCACCTGGTGGACGGCCCACTCCCGGCTCGCCATCTCCCCCGTCTGATGGGCCGAGAAGGCGTTGGTCTCCTCGATCGAGTGGGCGAGTTGGAAGACGACGCTCAGGGTCAGCCCCTCCACCGCCGCGACCACGGCGTAGGCGAGCAGGACCACAAGCAGCGAATGGAACAGGAGCGGCAGCGCGAACGCCAGAGCGAAGAACGTGAGCTTGCCGCCCAGGAACAGGGCCAGCTCACCGCCCCGCGGACGCGGGAATGAATGGTCGCCGATGCGTCCCCGCAGGACGGCGACGAAATCGTCGTAGAAGTGCCACTTGGGAACGATGAAGCAGTACAGCGGCCACATGTAGAGGTGCTGGAGGCGCTGGTGCCGGAGGTACGGCTGATGGTGGGACATCCGGCAGAGAGCGCCGAGGTCGATGTCGTCGTCCAGTCCTTCGACATTGGGGTAGCTGTGGTGAAGGACGTTGTGCTTCCATCGCCAGACGTAGGAGCTGCCGCCGAGCAGGTCGAACATGGCCCCGACGGCGCGATTGACGGCCCTGGAGGACGAGAAGGCGCTGTGGTTGCCGTCATGGCCGACGTTGAAACCGATGGAGGCGAAGGCCAGGCCCAGGGAGACCACCAGCGGCAGCGCCTGCCACCAGGTTTCGGCCCAGGCCAGAAGGCCCCAGTACGACATGCCAGCCCAGAGCAGGAGCAGAGCCGTCTTGACGTAGATCCGCAGGCCGCCGTAGCGGGTCCGGCCCAGCGCGGCGAGCCGCTCTTCCACCCGCGCCTGCAGGTCGTTCTGGAACGACCGTTCCTTGGAAAACTTGGGTCTGGCTTGCTGAATCATGCTTGCTGTTCTCTCCCTTCACACTGCCGCTTTCGCAACGGGTAGCGGATCTCCAGGACGTCGTCCAGGATCTCGCGGTCGATCTCTCCCGCGGAGTCCGTGATCGCCGTCGGCTGGAAGTAGTGTCGCAGCTCGGAGGCTACGGTGCGGGTGGGATTGTAGACGCAATCGAGCCTGTCCGTCGTGCTGACGTGCGTCCGCGGCTCAGATCGGACCGAAGTAGAACCGGTTGCCCTCGGAGGACAATGCGCGCTTCAGGAACAGGCTCCCCGTCCCTCGGAGCCCAGATAGCGAGACAATCCCGTCGCGAACGACAGGTGTCATGCGCCGGTCATACTCCATGTCAGGTCTCTTTTGCTTCCTCTCGCTCTTCTTTCACCAGGTCGATCCCCAGTTCCTGCAACTGGCGGGCGTCCACCTCGGAGGGGGCGTCGGTCATCAGGTCGGTGGCCGAGGCGGTCTTGGGGAAGGCGATGACGTCGCGGATGGAGGGCGCTCCGGCGAGGAGCATCACCATGCGGTCGAGACCCAGGGCGATGCCGCCGTGGGGCGGCGCGCCGTAGCGCAGGGCTTCGAGGAAGAAGCCGAAGCGGGACTCGGCCTCCTCGGCGGTGATGCCCAGCAGCTTGAAGACCCGGCTCTGGAGGGCCGGGTCGTGCATGCGGATCGAGCCGCCGCCCAGCTCGGTGCCGTCCATCACCACGTCGTAGGCCCGGGCGCGCACGGCGCCGGGATCGCTCTCCAGCTTGTCCAGGTCCCGCGGGTCGGGGCTGGTGAACGGGTGGTGCATGGCGAACCAGCGCCCGGCCTCTTCGTTCCATTCGAGGAGGGGGAACTCGGTCACCCAGAGGAAGGCGTGCTTCCCCGGGGGGATGAGCTTGTAGGCCTTGGCCAACTCCAGGCGGAGGGTGCCCAGGGCGTTGGCGGCTACTTTGGCGGGAGCGGCCACGATCAGGGCGAGCCCGCCTTCCTCCAGACCCAGGGCCTCGGCGGCGCCCTGGAGCTCGGCGTCGGTCAGGGCGTTCTTCACCTGGAAGATCAGCTCGCCTCCCTTGCGGCGGAGGGTGAGCACGCCGGCCGCGCCGTTGCGGCGGGCGATTTCGGCCCAGCCGTCCACCTCCTTGCGGCTGGCCTCGGCGGCGCCGGGCACGGCGAAGCCCCGCACCACGCCGCCAGAGGCCACCGTCTCCTTGAAGCCGCGGAAGCCGCTCTCCTTGAGGCGCGCGGAGAGGTCCACGATCGGGAGGTCGAAGCGCAGGTCCGGGCGGTCGCTGCCGTAGCGATCCATGGCCTCGGCATAGGTCAGGCGGGGGAACGGCTTGGGCAGCTCGATGCCGCCCAGGGGGAAGATGCGGGCGAAGAGCCCTTCGATCAGCTCGTAGACGTCCTCCTCCACGGGGAAGGACATCTCCAGGTCCACCTGGGTGAATTCGGGCTGGCGGTCGGCGCGCAGGTCCTCGTCGCGGAAGCAGCGGGCGATCTGGATGTAGCGCTCGAAGCCCGCCACCATGAGGAGCTGCTTGAAGAGCTGGGGCGACTGCGGCAGGGCATAGAAGCTCCCCCGCTTGACGCGCGAGGGCACCAGGTAGTCGCGGGCACCCTCGGGCGTGGACTTGGTGAGAATGGGCGTCTCGACGTCCACGAAGTCCCGCTCGTGGAAGTAGTTGCGGATCTCGTGGGTCACCCGGTCGCGCAGGATGAGGTTCTTCTGGAGCTCCGGCCGGCGCAGGTCGAGGAAGCGGTAGCGCAGCCGCACCTCCTCGGCCGCCTCGGTCTTGCCGTCGAGGGCGAAGGGCAGGGGCTCGGAGCGGGAGAGGACGGCGGCGCGCTCGGCCACGATCTCGACCTCTCCGGTCGGCAGATGGGGATTGACCTGCGCGGGCTCGCGGCGCGCCACCTCGCCTTCGATCTCGACCACCCACTCGTTGCGCACCGGGGCCAGGACGGCCGCGACCTCGGGACGCTCGTCCGGACGCAGCACCACCTGGACGACGCCGCTCCGGTCCCGCAGGTCGAAGAAGATCAGGCCGCCGTGATCCCGCCGGCGCTGCACCCAGGCCTGGAGCCGCACCCGGCTCCCCACGTCCCCGCTGGTGAGGGTCCCCGCTCCCCGACGTTTCATGCGCTCTCCTTTTCCAATCCGTCGACACCTGAGCCCAGGATCTCGCGGTAGTGCTCTTTCAAGGCGGCGTAGCGATCGCAGGTCTCCGCGATCCGCCGCGTCTCCTCGTCCGTCAGCGGGCGGACCACCCGCGCCGGAATGCCCAGCGCCAGATGGCCGGCCGCGATCCGGTGCCCCGGCGCCACCACGGCGCCGGCGCCGATCTGCGCTCCCCGCTCCACCACCGCGCCGTCGAGGACGCGGGCGCCGATGCCGATCAGCGCGCCGTCTTCGATCGTGCAGCCGTGGAGCACGGCCTGATGCCCCACCACCACGCCTTCGCCGATCACCAGCGAGTGCCGCACGTGGGAGACGTGGAGCACCGTGCCGTCCTGGACGTTGGTCCTGGCGCCGATGCGGATGAAGTTGACGTCCCCCCGGGCCACGGTGTGGAACCAGAAGGAGACGTCGTCCCCCAGCGTCACGTCGCCGGCTACATGGGCGCCGGGGGCCAGGAACACCCGCGCCCCCAGGGATGGCCAGCGCCCCTGGTAAGGATGGACAGGCATGGCGTGCTCCCTTCAGCAACTTCTCTAGTGAGCTCGGTCCGCGGACCGGGCGCAAGAGCATGGCATAAAATCCGCGGGTGTCAAAAACCGTCGACGTGGTCATCCCGGCCCTCAACGAGGAAGCCTCCCTGCCCCTGGTGTTGGCGGAGATCCCCCATCCCCCCGTCCGCCGCGTGGTGGTGGCGGACAACGGCTCGGTGGACGGAACCGACCGGGTGGCCCGCGAGGGAGGGGCCGAGGTGGTGGCCGCTCCCCGCCGGGGCTACGGCAGCGCCTGTCTCGCGGGTCTCGCCCACCTGAGAGAGACAGGGCCGCCGGACGTGGTCGTGTTCCTCGACGCCGACTACTCGGATCACCCGGAGGAGCTGCCGTCGCTCATCGCGCCCATCCTGGCGGGCGAGGCCGACCTGGTCATCGGCTCACGGGTGCTGGGCCGGCGTGAACGGGGCGCCCTCCTCCCCCAGGCGCGGGCTGGCAACCTCGTGGCCTGCCTGCTGATCCGCCTCTTCTATGGTCACCGCTTCACCGATCTCGGCCCCTTCCGCGCCGTCCGCTGGGAGGCCCTGGAGCGGCTGGGAATGGCGGACCCCGACTTCGGCTGGACGGCCGAGATGCAGGTCAAGGCCGTGCGCCGGGGGCTCAAGTCCACGGAGGTCCCTGTCTCCTACCGCCGCCGGACGGGGGTCTCGAAGATCACGGGCACAGTGTCGGGGACGCTGCGCGCCGGCTATAAGATCCTGTGGACCGTGGCCCGTCACATGGGAAGAGCACCGAGATGAGCGAACCCGTCCGCGCCAGTATCGAAGTCGAGGTCCGCTACGCCGAGACCGACCAGATGGGCGTCGTCCACCACGCCAACTACGTCGTGTGGTTCGAGCTCGCCCGCACCCGGCTCTGCGCGGAGACGGGCTTCCACTACGCGGAGATCGAGGGGCTTGGCTATCTCCTGATGGTCACCGGCGTCGAGGTGCGCTACCACCGGCCGGCCCGCTACGGCGACGTGGCCCGGGTGGCCTGCTGGTGCGAGCGGCTGGGCAGCCGGGGCCTGCGCTTCGCCTACGAGGTCTTCAAAGGAGAGGAGCGGCTGGTCACCGGCGCCACCGAGCACGTCTGGATCGAGCGGGCGAGCGGCCGGCCGTGCCGCATCCCGGAGGTGCTGCGCGCGCCGTTCCAGCGGCTGGCGGGGGTCGTCTCCTGATATCCTCTCGCGACGATGCCAGCGAACCACGGACGCCACCACGACCTCAGAGCGATCGCCCACCGCGTCATGCAGGATCGCGGTCTGGATCCCGATTTCCCGCCGGATGCCCAGGCCGAGGCGGAGAGCCTTTCGTCTCCGGCCCGGGACGCCCTCCCCGGCACCCGTGACCTGCGCCAGCTCCTCTGGTCGTCGATCGACAACGACGACTCCCGCGATCTCGACCAGCTCGAAGTCGCCGAAGCGCTGCCGGGGGACGCCATACGCATCTACGTCGCCATCGCCGACGTCGATGCCCTGGTGCGGCTCGGCTCCGCCATCGATCATCATGCGGAGGTCAACACCACCTCCGTCTACACCGCCGCTCAGATCTTTCCCATGCTGCCCGAGAAGCTGTCCACCGGCCTCACCTCGCTCAACGAAGGCGAGGACCGGCTCGCCGTGGTCATCGAGATGACGGTGGCCGCGGACGGCACGCTCACCGGCTCGAACCTCTACCCCGGATGGGTGCACAACCATTGCAAGCTGGCCTACGACGCGGTAGCTGCCTGGCTCGACGGCGAGGGCCCCATGCCGCCGCGCATG
>JADMIO010690350.1_pt1 | contig 28254 bp, 22 predicted proteins | sample 8958161 | NCBI WGS metagenome assembly JADMIO01 (sample SAMN16585339, study PRJNA669376) | soil metagenome | isolation source: Crop rotation soil | place: USA: Cullars Rotation, Alabama | collected 2011 | reverse complement strand
TATTGCGAGAAAGGACTTCCACCGCCATCGTTTTCAAGCGTATAATAAAATTGGTAGGTATTGTAGTCGATGTTGCTCCATTTTACCACCACTGTGTCGCCCTTCCAGAAATAGTTGTCGGTGTTAATATCAAAATGCGAACCCACCGGTTGGCCGCGTTCTAAGGGCAGGCCCACGCTTAAACCGATAAACAATTTATCGTCGTACACCGAACCAGCTAATGGCGAATAAAAACCCTCATCGTTGCGCTTGGTTTTATAGCGCACAAAATTGCCGAAGGTATCGGGCACAGTAAAGTAAGCGTACACTGCCACCAGCGAATCTGCCGCGCCTGCATTAGGATGTGGTCGTAGTGCTAACGAATCTAACCCAATAGCAGTTGGTATATAAGTAGAAGAAGAAACATGAAACGAATCGTTACCATAAAGCGGCGGGGCCATAATCTCCAGCTTATAAGTCGTCCTCTCCTTTCCTTCAAAGCTACTATGCCCGCCATTAATGTAACTCAATACATCGGGCACTGTATAAACACATATATTTGGGATAGTAGCAGAGTCGGCATCAGAAAAACCAAAGCCGCTCAATAATTGTTTTACCTGGTCGGGTGGCAGGTTAAGGTTTTGCAAACAAAATTCTGTTAACACCACCTGCTGCCCTTCGCTGCTGGTAATTTTTACAACCGCCCCGTGCAAAAAGTAATTCCCTAAATCGTTTAAATCAATAGTGCTGAAAAACTTCTGGCTCTTCATAAGCGTTACCAATGGCGGCACATTATTTTCAATAGTGCCATCTACCACCACCTGCTGTGCTGAATCGGGCAGGTTCACATCAATAACTTTTGTGCAGGATGAAAGAAATATTGCGATAAATACAAACACACCCCTAACCCCTTTCAAGAGGGGAACAAGGACCCAAAATACATCAGCGCTACACTGGCTGTTGAACTTTCCCCTCTTGAGAGGCCTGCCTGCCGGACAGGCAGGGGTGACAAAATTTTCCATCAGAAAATTTTGTAGGGGTGTGTTTGTATTTTTTATTGGATTCATTTCTGCTCTCTAATATCTGTTCTCTGCTCTCAAGTTTAATATCTAAAATTCCATGTTATAGAGGGCAGTATAGGAAATAACGAAGCCTGCTTCGCCTGGAATACCACCTGGTCCTTACCGGTACCACCTATTGTACCTTTCGATTGCACATAAACAAAATACGGGTTCTGCCGGTTGTACACATTGTAAACAGAAACGGTAATGTCATTTATAAAATTACGCTTGCGCTCCTTCTTAGGTACAAACGTGTAAACAAATCCCAGGTCGAGGCGATGGTAAGGCGCCAGTTCGTAAAAATTACGCGGGCCGTACACATAGTTAACGGTTCCCTCATTTAAAAAGAACGACACCGGTAAAGTGGTATGCTGCCCTGTGGCAAACACAAACGTTGCCGATACCTTCCAGTGTTTATTAAACTCGTACATATTTACAATCGAAAGGTCGTGCCGCCTGTCGTAACGCGCTAAAAAACTTTGCCCGCCATTAATGTCCGGGAATTTACGCCAGCTCCACGCAAGCGTATAGCCAATCCAGCCCGTCCATTTGCCGCGCGCTTTCTTCACAAAAAATTCTGCCCCGTATGTCCAACCTTTACCATAAGTGAAAAGGTCTTCTACATCCACAGTAATATTGCCCACTGCGCTTTCGCCGTATTCAATCTGGTTCCATAAATGCTTGTAGTAAACCTCTACCGAGGTTTCAAACATATCATCCTTAAAATTGCGGAAGTACCCTAACGAAGCCTGCAACCCAATTTGTGGCTTAACAGCTGCGGTGCTGGGCACCCACAAGTCAATAGGCAATGTGGTAGTGGAACTGGAAACAAGATGGATGTATTGCTTGTTCAATGTGCTTCCAACTTTAATGGATGAGTTTTTATCTACCTTAAACCGCAGCGAAAGCCGGGGCTCGACGCTCCAATAAGTTTTAATGTTCTGACCCGTTTTGTAGTTAAGCGTATCAACAGCTATCCCATTTTTAAATTCGATTTTGCTGAACGGTCCCATAAAATTGAATATGGAAAACCGTACACCAATATTCATTTTCAGCCAGTGCGTAATGTCAAAATCATCGAGGATATAAATAGCCGCCTCATGGGCATATTTATTTGCCTGGTTAGTGGTCCTGAATTGAACGGTATCGGCACGGCCGCTGGCCTGGTAAGGCGTAAACACATGGAAATTATACTGCCAGCCAAATTTTATGGCATGGCCTAAAGCCGGTGAATAATCGAAAGCCATTTTTGCGGTGGCCTCGCGTACCGATGAGTTGAGATCGAAGTTTACATTATTGAAACTGGTTTTTGCCTGGAAACCGAAATCGTTATAAATAAGCATGCTGTTAACGAATATCCGGTCGCTGAAAAGGTGGTTCCAGCGAAGCGTTGCAGTAGAATTGCCCCATGGGAAATTGAGCGTAAAAATGCCATCCGGGTCGTGGAAGTTAAATACATCGCGGCCAAAATAGCCGCTTAAGTACAACCGGTCCTTATCGGATATGCGCCAGTTTATTTTTGCATTCAAATCGTAAAAATAATAGGAGTTGCGCGCAGCGCCACCCGTTAGGAAAGGCTTTGCCAGCACATCAATATAAGTGCGCCTTGCCGAAACTATAAAAGCCACCTTATCCTTTTTTATCGGCCCTTGCACCGTTAAGCGCGACGAGATCAGCCCAATACCACCTTCCACATTCCATTGCTTCATATTCCCTTCCTTCATTTGCACGTCTAATACCGATGAAATACGCCCTCCATAATTCGCAGGCATCCCTCCTTTTACTACGGTGGTATTTTTTATTGCATCGGAATTAAAAACCGAAAAGAACCCAAACAAGTGGCCAGTGTTATAAACCACGGCATCATCAAGCAGCACCAGGTTTTGGTCCGGCCCGCCACCGCGCACATAAAAACCGGTGTTGCCCTCGCCGGCTCCCATAATACCCGGCAGCAATTGCAGCGTTTTAAGTATATCCACCTCGCCCATAAAGGCCGGTATGGCTTTGGCCTGCTCCACGGTTATCTCCTGCCTGCCCATATCGGTGCTCTCAACGTTGTGCCCTTTGCGCTCGCCGGTTACCACTACCTCTTTAGTTTGAATAGCGGCAGGGGGCAACTCTATATTAAGGCGCACGCTTGAATCAAGCTTTACTGAAAATATCTTTGTAGCATAACCTACGTACGAAACACGTATGGTGTAAGTACCCTTCGGCACGGGAACAGAATAAAACCCATAATCGTTAGCGTAAGCGCCTTTTGCAAGCTCGGCTACATAAATAGCGGCCGCGGTTAAGCTTTCGCCATTCAGCGAATCTTTTACATAACCGCTAATAGTGTATTTAGCCGGGCCGGTCGCCTGTACCGCTTTAGGTGCAACAGGCGCAACATTTTGCAAAGTATCCGTAGTGGCAGGGTTTATAGAATCCTGCGCAGTTGCCACCAAACAAGAAAGTACCAGTAAAAGTAATATAGGAAAAAATAAGATAGAACCTTTCATTGGAACTGTAAAGTTAAAAAGTTGCCACACTACCGGTAATAATTTTACATTTGAAATTCCTTAAAACCTACACACTATGAAACACTTGTACTACTTTATATCGCTCATTATTTTAACAGCTTCAAGCTCTGTTAAGGCGCAATGGGTTACCGATAGTTCCACTCGCAATTCTATTTGTACTGCAGCAAACCAACAAAGCAACCAGCGCATTTGTACTGACGGCAAAAAGGGAGCCTACATTGTATGGACTGACTTTAGAGGTACGCGCACGCATGTATACGGACAATTAATAGATAGCCTGGGAAATATCCAGTGGGGTAACGATGGGATGATTGTAGACGATACAACCTTTGGGGCAGCCAGCATACCATCCATTGCCCCGGATGGCGCCTATGGGTCGTTCCTGGCATGGAGCGTTGGTGGCGCTGCCGACCATACTTACGCCCAGCACCTGGACCGCAATGGAAAATTTTTATGGAAGAATACCGTTCGCATTGACACTATTCACGATTCGCGTACGCCAAATATAATTTCCGACGGGCATGGCGGGGCAATTGTAAATACTTATGCCTACCCCGGCGTAGGTGTACATATCTATGTTCAATGGATGGATAGTACCGGCCGTTCGCGTTTTCCGCAGGGTGGTTTGCAAATTTCAACTTACAACAATTCGGCGCACTACGATAGCCGCATGGTTACCGACAATAATTATAATGCCTATGTAATGTTTGCCGACTTTGATACCCTGCGCCTTGTAAAAATTGACACAGCAGGTCATTTCCCCTGGGGGCAGAACGGAAAGGTACTAAGCCGCATTTACAGCAACTACAACACCAATTATTCCATAGCGTACGATGGAAATAAAAACATACTGTTGGGTTGGCTTGAACACCATGCTAACAACCAGGTTGGTCTTTATGCACAAAGGATGGATACTTCAGGAACCTTCCCCTGGGGCAATAACCCGGTTTATGTTGATTCAAATCCTTCTATTCAGCACACCTTTGTTACTGTTGTACCCGATGAAAGCGGTGGCGCATACTTAAGCTATGGTTACGGCAACATGTTTGTTCAGCATGTATCTTCTACCGGTGTTATTTGGAATGCACCAGTGCATGTGGACGACCCCACTGAAGGTGAATACTACGCTAATGCCGATGCCGATGGGCAACATGGATTAATAATAGCATGGGACGATAACCGGTGGGGAACCAGCGTTTACGCGCAGCGGTTTGATATTAATGGAAACTATTTATGGCAAACCGAGGGTTCGCCGGTACGGGCAGGTGCAGGTAGCGGCGGTTCGACTTCAGGTGCAGGGCTTTTATCGTTAAGAAACGGTTATGCCATAACTGCGATTAACTACAACGGAAATATTTATGCTGCACGTTTCACGGGGCATAAAAACGTAAGCACGGGTGTATTGGAAGTAACTAACAACATTCATTTTTACCCTAATCCTTCTACCGGTACAATTTTTATCAGTGGCCTAAGCAGTGGCTTCACAATTGAATTGTACAACTTATTAGGTGAAAAGATATATTCTACAGTTTCTGAAAACTCGTTTAACCAGTTGCACCTTAATATGCAGGCGAAAGGCTTATACCTATACCGCGTAACCGGCAGTAACGGTATACAGGCGACAGGGAAGATAGTGATTGAATAAACTACAAACATTTTACAACCCACCCGCTACCCTGCGGCGGTGTATGCCTTCGCCGATTTCCTCGAGCATTTTATCACAAAATGCCGGGAGGTCATCAGGTTTGCGGCTGGTGACCAACCCGTTATCTACCACTACTTCCTCGTCTACCCACTGGGCGCCTGCATTAACCAAATCGGTTTTTAAAGAAGGCCACGAAGTAACCTTCTTGCCTTTCATCATACCGGTTTCAATTAACGTCCACGGACCATGGCAAATAGCCGCTATTGGCTTGCCATCGGACATAAACGAAGAGACAAAGTTTACTACATCCTTATTTACCCTTAACTGGTCGGGGTTCATTACTCCACCGGGCAATACAAGCGCATCGTAATCGGCGGCTTTAACTTCAGTAATTGCTTTATTTACATCATACTCTTTGCCCCAATCCTTATGGTTCCAGGCCTTTACCTTACCGGGTTTAAGTGATATTACATCTACATTAGCATTGGCATTTCTAAGCGCTTCAAGCGGTTTTGTAAATTCCGATTCCTCAAACCCATCAGCTACCACTATAGCTACTTTTTTATTATCCAGTTTCTTATCCATCTTCTGTGTTTTAGATGCCCTTAATGGGTAAATTTTGTGCCAGAAAGAGCCACTATAACCTGCCATTTTCTCTGCGAAAGACTTTCTACAACCGGGTAAATTTTTGCCGCTTTTCCCCTTAACATCAACACTTTAACACATCAACACATCTGTACAAAATCCTTCTTCTGTAAGGTTATGCATAAAAGCTAAACACGCATCCTAAAATAAATTATGCATGTTTACCGTTACTTTTAAAAACCGCGGGCATTACATTATCAAATGCAGCCGGTACAACCCATACAAATCGCCACCATGCAGCCACCAGTAACTGTAAAAGCCACGGCCACCGATGAGTTACTGGTTGTGGCTGCCCAGCAAAACCCCGCGAGGTTCGCCGCCCTGTATGAAAAGTATTATGCGCAAATACTGGGCTTTGTATACCAGCGGGTAACAACCAAGGACGATGCTTTCGATATTACCCAACAGGTTTTTCTGCAGGCCATGCTTGCCCTGCCGAAGTACGAGTTCCGGGGGTTTCCATTCAGCAGTTGGCTTTACCGCATAGCTATTAACGAAATGAACGGCATTTTCCGGAAGAACGAAAAGCGTAGAGGTATCAATATAGAACCGGAATTTTTGAAAGGGATTGTTGAAGAAATGAACGGCGACACCGATGATGAACGCGAGCAGGCGGTATTAAAAGTTCTGGCTACGCTTGAAGAAGACGACCTGCAAATTATTGAACTGCGCTTTTTTGAAAAACGCCCTTTTAAAGAAATAGCCGAAATACTTGAAATAAACGAGGCCAGCGCCAAAATGCGTGTGTACCGCATACTGGAAAAGCTGCGCCCGGAAATTGGAAAGAACCTAATAATGGAATGACAATAGAACCATAAACCCGACAATGTCCCCCTCTCCTTGGGAGAGGGGTTAGGGGTGAGGATAAAAAGAAACCTATAGAATAAACCTTTACAAATTACTACAATGAAAGACTATAAAATAAATACCGGGCGCGGGCCATTGGATGACGACGACATTGAGCGCGGCAAAAACTTCGATGAGGTGCTTAAAAAATACCAGGCCATAAATACGCCGCTATTCAAAACACCAAAATTCTGGGGTAGCGCATCGGCAGTACTGGTAGCTGGCATTACCGCAATAATTGTGTACAGCAAATTAACTTCGGTAGTTGCACCAACTTCCTTTATCAATCCGCCCATTGCAGCAGCCGATATTAAATTCACTACTTACGAAATAAACGCCGCCACCGGTTCTACCATTACCCATGCATCGGGCTCTAAGATCCATGTACCGGGCAATGCTTTTTTAAATAAAGAAGGGAAAGCAGTAACCGGTACTGTGCAGCTTCAATACCGCGAGTTCCAAAAAACATCCGAAGTATTTCTTTCCGGCATACCTATGACCTACGATTCCGCCGGCCAGCAATACCATTTCGAAACTGCAGGCATGATGGAAATTGGCGCCTCGCAAAATGGGGAAGCGCTACAGGCCAACCCCAGTGCAAATATTACAGTGGACATGGTTTCTAACAACGGCGAAGACCGGTTTAATACTTATTACCTGGATACGGCAGAGAAAAAGTGGAGGTACATAGCCCAAACCAACTACAACGCCCCTATTGCCCAACCGGATACCATGGTTGGTGATAAGCCCATGGAAAAAAGCCCGGAGCTCCAAAACCTGCAAACCGAAATTGCAAATATGGAAAAGCAAAAACCCGTTGAACCGAAGAAAGTAGATAACAAAAAACCATTCTTTACTATTAAGGTAGATGAAAAGGAGTTCCCGGAAATAGCCGTTTACAACAACCTAAAGTTCCAGGCCGATGATAAAACCTACAACCCCGATAAGGCCGATATAAATTGGAGCAACGTAGAACTGAAAAAGGTTGAAGGCAGCAAAAATTATAAAATCACTTTTAGCAATTCAAGGGAAAGCTATACGGTTAACGCTATGCCGGTGTTTGCCGAAAAGGATTATGCCGGCGCCATGAACATATACGAGTCGAAATATGCCGAGTACCAAAGCAAGCTGGCAAAGCGGAAAGCCGATGAGGCAAAGTTACTGGCCGATGCAGAGGCCAAAAGCAAGGAAGTGGAAAAGCAATTAGCCGACGTCGCAAAACGCCGGGCTGAATACGAAGCTCAATTGGGACAAAGCGACCTTGTGTACCGCACCTTTGTGGTTAATAATTTCGGGATTTGGAACTGCGATTACCCCAATAGCTTACCGCAGGGCGAAAATGTGCTGGCCTTAATGCGCAACGCAAAAACCGGCAAGCCGGTGGAAATTATGTACTGTTATTTGGTAGAGAAAGGCCGTAATGCCATGTTCTCCTACTCCACCTCCGGCCTTGGCAATTTCCGGTTTAACCCGCAAAAGGAAAATTTGGTTTGGGCATTTACCCGGGATTTGAAGGTGGCCGTTATTAAGCCCGATGCTTTTAAAGCCGCCCGCCGCCACGGCCGCGAAATGCAGCTCGACCTAACCATTATCGATAAGAAATTTACAAGCACAGCAGATGTCCAACAGTACCTTGATATATAAACCCCTAAATCCCCTAAAGGGGACTTAAAACCAATGGGAAGATTCTCATTATTGGTTCTAATGATGCCGTTCTTCGCTTTAGCACAAGGTGGGGAACCGGTGTTTAAAGTAAAGGCCGATGGGCTAAAATTATTTCCCGAAACCCAAACGCTTTACCAAAATATAAGTCAGCGGTTTAAGCTAACAGGAACCGGCTTATCGTCAATTGATACAGTAATATTTGCAGGAGGTACTGCCCGTTGGAAAGATTCTATGCTTGTATTAAAACCTACCAAATCAAAAACCGTTCTGCTAAAAATATATGGTAAAGCCGTGGAAGGGCAAAAACCTTTGTTGCTGATGAATGAGTTTTTTGTTCAAAAATTTGTTGAGCCCAAACCAAATGTAGATGGAGTGGATAACGACTCTGTCATTCATCGCATGAAGGTAGTAGCCCAGGGCTATGTAAATGTGCCTATAAAGCCCGATAAGGAGTTAAAGCGCTATAGTTATAAAGTGCTTTCCTTCCAACTGCAAACTTCGCGCATTGGAATAATAGATACTTTTAAAGCCAACAGCAACCGCATGACCTACGCCATGCGCGATGCAATTGATAAAATGAGCGATGGTTCAGTTATTCAGGTAAATAACATACGTTACATAATGGGCTACGATACCTTTACTATTGAACAACCACTGCGGGTATATATAAGGAACGATACTATTGTTAAGTTCTGACAAATAGACAGAGCTGTGCATAGTCCCATAACCATTTGTTAATCTATTTGCTTATTTTTCGCCCCGACACCACGTTGTAATGAGGTTATTGACAATCACCCTTATTGCCTTTCTATGCTCGTTACAGTACGGCTTTTGCCAGAAAATGAACGGTGAAATTTTTATTCCCCTCAACAACACACGTTCCGAGATTTGGATTAAACCCACCCTCGACACCCTCGAAAACCAAAAGGAATACCATTTTAAAATACGCGTTTCATCGGAGTTTACCATCTCGCAATTCCTGTTCGAAAAAGGGTTGGCCGTACAAACCGACAGCGTTTTAATTATTACCGCTAATAGCTCGAAGTCGAATGATATTGATACCGCTACATTGCGGGTAATTGTAACCAGTATCAGGGGGTCACGTATTTACCTGTTTCAAAAAAGGTTTATAGTGCATGTTCCCGAAAAATCATTCCCGGTAATAAACCACCCCAAAACCAATGTTATATTGTTGAACGATAAAACCAGGCTCGACCGCAATGAAGAATACGGCAAAAAACTGTTTTTAGAAAGCCAGCCGTTTTTTACCATGTACGACAACGAGGTGAGCATGAAAAAAATGGATGTAACCGGTGTAACCGTGGCCTTTATGAAAAAGGAAAGCAGGCAGTTTGTTTCCAAAGGCGACACTATGACCATTGAAGCGCTGAAGGAAATGAAAAAAATAAAAAAATCTACTCCCGTATACATCCGGGTGGATGCCCTGCTTGGCCGCAGCCGCAAAGCCATTTGGGAGCGCGTTATTGTTTATCCTGATTAATACAAACCGCAATGGACGCAATGCTGGCGCAAGGAACGCCATGTTCCTGGTGAACCTTGTGTTGCATTCCTTCGCGTACTTTGTGTTTATATTTTATTCCTTGCGTCCTTTGCGAAGCCTTGGCGCTCTTTGCGGTTTATTGATTTCTCTTTAGGTTTTCCTTCAACTTTTCAAAATAAACCGGCGCCTTTTTTAACCGGCTGCCATACCAGCTAAACATCTCACCGTCCACCAGCACCACTTTCGAGTTAGGCGAAAACTCTTTGAATTCATCAAAATGTTTCTCATTAAAAGAGTAAGGTTCCGAGGAAAGAAAAATAAAGTCGGGCTGTAATGCTTTTAGCAGCTCCGGTTCAATTTCCGGGTAGCGGGTTAAATGGGCAAATACATTTTGCACTCCAAACACACCCAGCATGTTATCAATAAATGTTCCCGATGCAGCAACCATATAAGGCTTACGCCAAATAAAATAAGCTGCGGTTAATTCATTGTTTAGCGGCAGCCACTCCAAAAAGCTTGCTTTAAGCTGCTTTATTAAAGCGGCTCTTTCGTTCGAACGGTTGGTTATCCTCCCTATTTCCCTCATCATGGCATAGGCATCATCCAACGTATAAATTTCGCTTATCCATACCGGGTAATGCTTTTCCAACTCTTCTATCCCCTCGCGGTAGTTTTCTTCTTTGTTCGCAATCAGCAGGTCGGGTTTCAGTTCGTGTATCTTATCTAAATTAAAACGCTTGGTACCGCCAATTTTTGCCACCTGCCCCACCTTTTCTTTTGGGTGGATGCAAAAGCGGGTAATACCCACTATGTTTTCTTCCAGCCCTAAATCAAAAAGCAGTTCGGTTTGAGAGGGAACCAACGAGATAATGCGCTTAGGCGGAAAATTGAAACTTACCTGTCTGCCCGTTTGATCTGTGGAATTGAAGAGCACCGCCATCTTTTAAATACGAGTGTTTTTGCCTTGACTTTTCACAAAGGTGAGGCTATATTATACAAATACGCCCTTGTAGCATAAAAATGAAGCTATAAGGTGGTTTTAACCGTCCCAAAACAACAAAATATGCGCCGTCTTAAAATTAGCAGAAGTATAACAAACCGCGAAACCGAGTCGCTTGGCCGTTACCTGCAGGAAGTAAGCCGGGCAAAGCTGCTTACGGCTGATGAAGAAGTGCAACTGGTAAAAAGGATTCGCAGCGGCGATACATCTGCACTGGAAGCGCTTACCAAAGCTAATTTGCGCTTTGTTATTTCCGTAGCTAAGCAATACCAAAATTTGGGTTTAAGTTTTTCGGACCTTATAAGCGAAGGCAATTTAGGTTTGCTGCGCGCCACCGAAAAATTTGATGAAACAAAAGGCTTTAAATTTATTTCATACGCCGTGTGGTGGATCCGTCAATCCATTTTGCAATCACTGGCAGAGCATTCGCGTATTATCCGTTTGCCACAACACAAAGTAGGTTACCTTAATAAAATAAACAAAGCATTTACCGCCCTGGAACAGGAATTTGAGCGCGAACCCACCAGCGATGAATTAGCGCTTGTAATGGATGCCGAACTATCGGAAATACATGCCGCGCTGGGTATAGCCGGCAGAAAAGTTTCACTGGATGCCCCGGTAAGTTCCGGCGATGAATTGTCGTTAATGGACCTGATCCAGGATACCAATATACGCAGTACCGACCACGAAGTATCACATAACGAATCGCTGCGCCACGAAATATACCGTTCGCTTGCCAGCCTTAAAGAAAAGCAGGCCGAGGTGGTTAAACTGTATTTTGGCATTGGCGACGAAACGCCCTTAAGCCTTTACGATATAAGCCTGCGCCTGCAGCTATCCAGCGAACGCGTACGGCAAATAAAAGACGAAGCCATTGCTAAGTTAAAATCGACAACTCGCTGCGGAAGGCTGAAAGCTTATTTGGATTGAAAACTCGATTTTTGCATTGAGAATTCGCTGAAACTGAACACAATAAATAGAGAATGTCATCCTGAAGTTCCGAAGGATGAACTCGTAAAAACCGACCTGTGCAAGACACGCTTCGAGAACTTCAGCGTGACATTATCTTTTATGCTCCTATCTCATTCCTTTCTTAAATAGCGCAATTAGGTGTTACAACGCTTGTGCAGGTTGTAAAAATGGTTTTCTTTAGTAGTAGCGAAACCAAACATTACCGTAACGAAACAAATCTACACCGCCTATGCGCCAGCTTAAGATCTCCCGCAGCATCACGAATCGTGAGAGTGAGTCATTGGAAAAATATTTACAGGAAATAGGAAGGATAAGTTTGATAACACCTGATGAGGAAGTAGCGCTGACACGACGAATAAGACAAGGCGACCCGATAGCACTCGAGAAACTGACCAAAGCAAATCTCCGCTTCGTAATTTCAGTAGCTAAGCAATACCAAAACCACGGACTAACTTTATCTGATTTAATTAATGAGGGCAACCTCGGTTTAATAAAAGCAGCAGAACGATTTGATGAAACACGCGGCTTTAAATTTATTTCGTACGCTGTGTGGTGGATCCGCCAATCTATCTTACAGGCGTTAGCGGAACAGTCGCGTATTGTTCGCTTACCATTAAATAAAGTAGGGTCGCTAAATAAAATAAACCGGGCTTTTACTCAACTGGAACAGGAATTTGAGCGCGAGCCTTCTGCCGACGAATTAGCCACGCTGCTTAATATTGAATTAGAAGAAGTGCAAACTACCATGGGCGTTGCCGGAAGGCACGTTTCTATGGACGCTCCATTTGCATCTGGCGAGGCCAACTCATTATTAGATGTAATTGAAAACCCTAATGCTGAACTGGCGGATGGTCATGTTAGCTATAACGAATCACTGCGCAACGATATTAAACGCTCACTTTCTTCCCTCCCTTCTAAACAAGCCGAAATACTCAAACTTTATTTTGGCATTGGTTACGAACAACCGGTAAGCCTGGAAGACATAGCCGCCAAATTCGGCCTTACCCGCGAACGCGTACGCCAAATTAAGGACAAAGCGCTCGATAGGTTAAAGAGCACACATAGGTGTAAATTGCTTAAGGGGTATTTGGGGAGATAGTTCATAGTTCACGGTTTACAGTTTACAGTAAATACAAAGGAAATTTTGCCTTTCCTTTAAATTGCCTATTCACTATTCACTATTCACTATTCACTATTACCCTACTGCTCATTGCCCATTGGCCACTCTTTTTGCCAACTATCCACGTATTGCCTATTCACTATTGCCTATTGCCTAATTTCTTCCCATATTCGCACCCTCTTCAAACCAAATTTTAACAATTAAATACCCTTTAGCGCTATGGCCGTAAACTACGAACAGGAACTGAAACAATGGATTGGGAACGAAAAGACTGCATTAGAACTATTAAACATTGGCAGCCAACTGCAATTAGAGAAATCGATTGAGCTGGTGCTCTTCCGCCGCCGGATGTTTAATAAAAGGGTAAGCTCCATTATAGATAACCACGATTATGCCAGCAGATCTTCCGGTCAGCCTATTACATTGGAACTAACCACCAGCCTGGCCCGCGCTATCAGCAAACTGAACCTGGCCCCTTCGCGTATCGACTTAGGCCGCCTTGCACATGAATGGCTGAACGAGGGAAAAACCAACAACTATGATGAGTTTGTTGCTAATAAATTGAAAGAGTTTGTAGGCGCTGAAAAGAAAGTACTGGTACCACGCGATGTGGTGCTTTACGGTTTCGGACGTATTGGCCGTTTAGCAGCGCGTATATTAATTGAGCACGCTGGCAGTGGTCACCAATTACGCTTAAAAGGTATTGTTACCCGCGAGCATGCAGGCGACGATTTGGAAAAGCGGGCAAGCCTGTTGCGCAAAGATTCAGTACACGGCCGCTTTGCAGGTGTTGTAGAAATAAACAAGGAAGAAAACTCCATCATTATCAACGGCCATACCATTAAAATGATTTCGGCAAAGTCGCCTTCCGAAATTGATTATACCAAATATGGCATCCACGACGCTATTATTATTGACAACACCGGCGTATGGCGCGATGAAAAAGGCCTGGGCGAGCACCTGAAAGCAAAAGGCGCCAGCATGGTGGTATTAACCGCACCCGGCAAAGGCGATATACCAAACATTGTTTACGGTGTAAACCACCAGAACTTTAGCGGCGAAAGCGGCAAGATATTTTCTGCCGCAAGCTGTACCACCAATGCTATTGTACCGGTTATTAAAGTAATTGAAGAAAGCCTGGGCATTGAAAAAGGTCACATGGAAACGGTACATGCTTATACCAACGACCAAAACCTGTTGGATAACTACCACAAAAAATCGCGCCGCGGCCGTGGTGCACCGGTAAACATGGTAATTACCGAAACCGGAGCCGGCAAAGCGGTATCGAAGGTGTTCCCGCACATGAAAGGCAAACTTACTTCTAACTCGGTACGCGTACCGGTGCCAAACGTTTCCCTTGCAATTCTTCAGTTGGAAGTTAAGAAGCAAACCACCGTTGATGATTTAAACAAAATGATTCGTGATGCATCGCTATACGGCGATTTAGTAGAGCAAATTGATTATTCAACTTCGGAAGAATTAGTATCCAGTGATGTTATTGGCAACACCCACCCATGCGAAATTGACAGCAAAGCCACTATCGTTGGCGAAGATGGCAAGCGCATAGTACTATACTGCTGGTACGATAATGAATACGGCTATACCAGCCAGGTGGTTCGTTTGGTAAAGCACTTGGCGGGCGTTAGAAGGTTGGTTTATTATTAAAACCACCCCTGTCACGCTACGCGAGACATCCCCTCCTAAAAACAGGAGGGGAATGGACTTAAGCCTCTATTTTATTTAAATCAACAAAGCATTTATTCCACGCTCCTCCTGTTTTTAGGAGGAGCTGTCGAGGTTTATCTCGACTGAGGTGGTTGATCCTATGCTAACTTCTCCAGCCTTTCTTATTTTAGCATAAAAATTTGTTATGCCTTTAAAAGTTATTGGAACCGGCGTAGGACGCACCGGTACGCTTTCCCTAAAATACGCCCTGGAAGAACTTGGCTTTGGCAAATGCTACCATATGATGGAGCTGATTAATAACTACCCCGAGCAGGTAATTTATTTTGAAGCTGCCGAGCGGGGCGAAAAAGTGGACTGGGAAAAGATGTTCGGAGATGAATTTCAGTCAGCAGTCGATTTCCCGGTAGCGAAATACTATGAGCAATTAGCAGCGTACTACCCCGACGCCAAACTAATTCATACCATGCGCGAACCTGAATCGTGGTATAAAAGCGCTTTTGCCACTATATTAAACGTAGGGGGCCCTCCCCTGCCTGTCCTTATCAAAATGATGTTCCGGTCGCTTACTAATCCTTTAGTGCGCAAGCAAATGCGCGTGTTTAAGTATGTAGGGGGAATGAAAAAGAGTATGTTCGGTGATGATATGGCCAACAAGCAAGCAGTTATCGGCCTTTACAATAAATTCAATGAAGAGGCGCTTGCTAAACTGCCAAAGAAAAACCTGTTGATATACGATGTAAAAACCGGCTGGGAACCGCTCTGCAATTTTTTAGGCGTTCCTGTACCCAATAAGCCTTTCCCAAAAGTAAACAGCACGGAAGAGTTCCAGGCAATGGTGAAGAATAGGTAGGACTTTACTTGTACCCACTAGCAGGCAGGTAGGCAGGTGCAGCCAGGCTTAGGTGGGGTCAATCATGCAAAATTTAGTAGTATTCTATTTGGCGGGTAATAGTATGCCAAAGTGTATCGCTAACGAATGTGGTTTTTAAGACCCAATTGCCTACATTGTCATATTCATACTTAAAAACATCATGGAAAGGCTTTCCCTTATATGAATAGCTTTGAAGTATAACATCATTTCTTTCGTTATATTCATACATCACCGTGTCAATACTTTTAGGGCTACCAAGCCAGCTGATATTTTTCACAAGATTGCCTGAATTATCGTAAGTATTGTTGCGTTCCAAAATTACCTTTCCATGAACATCCACGGCTTTTTCTTTAACAAGCTTCCCGTCGTTATTATAGGTATAGGTATCCGTTGATAATAAAGCCGTGATTCCGTACCTATATTCTTCCACCGTTCTCTTGTAATAAAAATATTTGGAAGAGCCAATTTTTTTAAAATCGGGCCCTACTCTCTTAAAATCTATCTCTTCAGCAAGATTACCATTTCCAAGGTACAGGTAAAGCGTTTTGTAATAAGCAGTATCGCCACTAGTGTAATTATATTCAAGAGTATCCCTCTTCATGCTATAACTAAAAAAGGAGGTAATACTATGCATACCAAAAGATGTATCCTTGATTACATTGCCGGCTTCATTAAAATATGCATGCCATTCATCATTAAAACAGGTTTTATGTTTTAGGGCCTCATTACTACAAATCAGCGATTGTCGAATACTCTTTACTTTTCCTCGTAAGTCATGATCGGTGAGTTTATAAGAAATACCAAAATCTTTAAAAGACAACAACGCAAATGCCGACAGAAACAAGATGGTTTTAAATATTTTTTGCATGAACATAACAAAGGTAAAAACACATTTTACTTTTAATTTCATGCAAAACTTCAGTTCTCTCATGCAAAAATTCCGCATGCAAAATTACTCCCGATTTCAATCATCTATTTTGCTCTACTTTAGACCAAACGCAAGCTAGCAAAGGGTTTCAGCGGGTCTATTTTCATCTACTTTAGACCTTACATCATGCAAGGCGCCATTTAAAAGGTCTATTTTCTTCTACTTTAGACCCTGAAACCCCGTCAGTGGTTTGCTACCCTGACGGTGGTTGCAAGGGGAAAGGCGGGTCTACTTTCATCTACTTTAGACCCAACCCAAGGTGTCGGACACTTGCCTCGCTCGACCCTTTACGTGTCACACACCTATCCTTCCCGGTCTATTTTCATCTACTTTAGACCTGAAACCCCGTCAGTGGTTTGCTACCCTGACGGTGGTTGCAAGGGGAAAGGCCGGTCTACTTTCATCTACTTTAGACCCAGAACCTCGCCAGGTTCAAGATTTGACAACTTTTAAAAAGTTGTCAAATCTGCAACCAGCTACTATGTGCGCAAGTTAAATTCTTTGCACACCTAATCTGCCGTAACTTTGCAATATGAAAAGCAATACAAATCATTCACCCTACATAGGTGTTTTTTAATAACACATTCATGCAATGTAAAACCACTCACCATTTTTAAAAATTGATACAATTGTTACCATTTTTTTTAAAAGTGTAGCATAAAGAAATCAAAAGGGGACCCGAATCTTATCAGTTTTTAATCAGCTTAATCATGCAAATCAGCGTTCCATTGCCTTTTTTCATTCCCTAATTCTTACATTCTCCTATCTTAGCGCTCCCAAAAAACGGGGATAATACATGTTTAACAACTTACAAGAACAATTAGAAGGAGCGTTTAAAAACCTTCGCGGACATGGCAGGCTTACCGAACTGAACATTGCCGAAACCATTAAGGAAATACGCCGTGCTTTAGTAGATGCCGATGTTAACTATAAAATAGCCAAAGATTTTACCGACAAGGTTAAGGAAAAGGCCATGGGCCAAAACGTGCTTAACGCCGTACAGCCCGGCCAGTTGATGGTAAAAATAATGCAGGACGAGCTTACCGAACTGATGGGTGGTAAGGCGGCCGATTTCAATATTAAGGGCAGTCCGGCAGTTATATTAATAGCTGGCTTGCAGGGTTCTGGTAAAACCACCTTTACACATAAGCTTGCTTACTGGCTAAAAACAAAAAAGTTTAAGCGCCCGTTAATGGTGGCCGCCGACGTATACCGTCCCGCCGCTATAGACCAATTGATAGTGTTGGGCGAAAAAATTGACATCCCGGTTTACCACGAAAAAGAAAACAATAACCCGGTTGAAATTGCACAGAAGGGCATAGCGCATGCAAAAAGCCTGGGACTGGATTGCGTTATAATAGATACCGCCGGCCGTTTAGCGGTTGACGAACAGATGATGACGGAGATTGCCGCCGTTAAAGCAAAGACCAACCCCGATGAGGTGTTGTTTGTGGTAGACTCAATGACCGGACAAGATGCGGTGAATACCGCCAAGGCTTTCAACGACAAGCTGAACTTCGATGGGGTAGTGCTTACCAAATTAGATGGCGATACCCGCGGTGGTGCAGCGCTAACTATTACTTACACCGTTGGCAAACCTATTAAGTTTGTGTCAACCGGTGAGAAGGTAGATACGCTGGATGTGTTCTACCCCGACCGTATGGCCAGCCGTATTCTCGGCATGGGCGATATAGTATCGCTTGTAGAAAAGGCACAGGAACAGTTTGATGAGAAGAAGGCGAAAGAACTGGAAGCCAAACTGCGCAAAAACCAGTTTGACTATAACGACTTCCTTACGCAATTAGCCCAGATAAAAAAGATGGGCGACATGAAGAGCCTTATCGGTATGATACCCGGCCTGGGTAAAGCCGCTAAAGACGTTGACATCAATGAAGACTCTTTCAAGAAAGTAGAAGCTATCATTCTTTCTATGACTCCCGCAGAACGCACCAACCCCGACCTGATGGATGGTAAGCGCAAACTGCGCATCAGCAAAGGCAGCGGTAACACTATACAAGAGGTAAACCAGTTCATCAAGCAGTTCGACGAAATAAAAAAGATGATGAAGAACATGAACAAAATGCAGGCTGCTGGTAGAATGGTGAAGGGTTTTCCGGGAAGATAAACCCCTCACTCCCCAAATCCTTACCACAGCCCTTTAGGGGGATTTAGGGGGTTAATTCCTTCTCCCACTGCTGTACAAAACCTTTAACATAGTCGTTTACATCCTTACCGGTGCGGTATATTTGTTTCCATTCAGCAGGTTTGGTTTGGTAGTCGTGGTTCTCAAAAAACCTGCCACCGGGACCCGATACCACTTTCGCATTAAAATCAACCGTAGCCAATGTAGAAAGGTATTTTTCAAATCGCTGCTTCAGCAAATAGTTAGGGTTCTGCTGCCTTTGCCATTCAGCGTGTTCCCGGTTGTATACGTCCATGTCCTGTAAATATTCGTTCTTTTCAGCCTCTTCCAAACTGGCCTGCATTTGCGCGGTCGACTTCTGCATTTCAGGTGTAGCCATTTGCTTCTGCATCTCTTCATACGCCTTCAAACCGTCTTGCAGGGCTTTTTTAATGGTGGGATCGGTTGTGGAGGCTATTTGCTGCTTCATTTGTGTAACTGTTTCATCAGCGGCCTGGTCGCTCTTTTTCTTTTCAGCTAAGCGGTTTGCTTTGCGCTCCTCAAGGGTGGCCGGTTTATTTGGCTCCTTCGCCTTCCACCATTTTTGGTAACGTTCTTTGAAATCATTGCTATGGGTATACTCCTTGGCAAAAGGCAAAAGGGTTTTAGCAATCTCTAACCGTGCCGCCATAGCTATTGTTCTGCACGATGATGGGTACGAAAGGTAACCATTCTCAATAGATGTAGTAATATGCTCCTGTACGGCCCCAGCATTCGTTTTAAGCTGCTGGAATACTTCGGTAGTGCCGGCAATAAAGGCCAGGGCGGCAATTGCGTAAAAAACCTTTTTCATAATCTTCGGTTTACTAACCAAAGATTGGCATAATATGTAAGAATCCAAAAACGAAAATGCCCTGCTACTGCAAGGCACTTTCAATAATTTAATGCGGGAAAACCTTTTAGCAAGGCTAAGTCCGCTTTAGGGGATTTAGGGGTGGATTACATTCTAAACGCATACAAATAACTCATCGGCTTATTCGGGTACAAACCTTCTACCAGTACCTTACCCGATTTCCCTTTCAGGATATTGGTAAAGTCTTCTACGTTGCTAACGTTCTGGTCGTCAATTTGAGTTATAATAAAGCCTTTGCGGATGTCGGTAGATTCAGCAAGTTTACCGGTGTGGATGTCGGTAATCTTCACTCCGCCCATAATGCCCATGCTGCGCCTTTCGTTCTCGTTAAGGTTTTCTACTTTAATTCCAAGGTCATTCAATATATCTTTCGAATTATCGACCGAGCTAACGGTGTTGTATTTGTTCTTTAAAACTATGTCGGCTACACCCTCTTTGCCATCGCGTATATAGGTAACCTTTATATGGTTGCCGGGGCTATACCGGGCAACATGCTCCTGCAATTCGGGCGAACTGTTTACGGTGTAGTCATTTATTTTGGTGATAACATCCTTGTCCTTCAAACCGCCAAGTTCTGCGGCCGAGCCTTTATTTACGCCATCCACGTAAACGCCATAAGGAGCATCGAACCCAAGTTTTTTGGCGGTTTCATTATCCATGGTACGGATGTTTACACCCAGGAAACCGCGTTGGGTTACGCCATATTCCTTAAGGTCCAATATCACCTTTTTGGCTATGTTAGATGGTACAGCAAACGAATAACCGGCGTAGCTGCCAGTAGGCGAAGCAATTGCAGTAGTAATACCAACCAGCTGGCCGCTCATGTTAACCAGTGCCCCCCCGCTATTACCAGGGTTAACTGCCGCATCGGTTTGTATAAACGATTCAATGGCCGTATTGGAACCCTGTGCCACCTGGTCGCCGTGTAGGTTAATGTTACGGCCTTTGGCGCTAACAATACCTGCAGTAACGGTGCTGGCAAGGTTAAACGGGTTACCCACTGCCAATACCCATTCGCCTACTAAAGTCGAATCGGAGTTAGCAAAATCGATATGCGGTAAGGTACCGTCCTCTACTTTTATTAGGGCAATATCAGTATCGGGATCTTTACCGATAACCTTGGCTTTGTAAGTCTTGTTATTTTGCAGGGCTACCTCAACCTCATCCGCATTCTGTATTACGTGGTTATTGGTAACAATGTAACCATCGGCCGAAATTATAACGCCGGAACCGGATGCAACCTGCGGCTGGCTTTGGTATGGGTTCTGGAAGAACTGGAAAAGGTCGTTACCAAAAATATCTTTAAAGTTGTTATTGGAAACTGCTTTAGGCTTAAAAGTGCTGGTAATATGCACCACACAGGGCGTTGAAATAGCGGCTGCATAGCGGAAGTCTATCGGCTGCCCATTGCCCGGGGTATAAGCTGCAAGGGTTATAGGGGCCTTTTCGACAAATGAAACGTGGGGCTTTCCAAAGCCGGTGTGGGTATACACGGCTACAGCGACAAATGCGCTAAAGAAAGCCACAAAAGCTGTTAGTGCGATTTTCTTAGTGCTCATAATTTAATGTTTAGTTTTGTTTTTTGAAATTTGTGAACCAAAGTTATTATACTTCTAACGATTTGAACAACATTAAGTATTAACCATTAACCTGATTTAACAGCCACTTTTAATGACCGTTAATTTTGAAAAATACCAGGGCACCGGCAACGATTTTATAATGATTGATAACCGCGCCGGCTTAATCAACAAAAACCAAACCGAGTTGATACAGCGGCTCTGCGACCGAAAATTTGGCATTGGCGCTGACGGATTGATACTGCTTCAGGAAAAAATGTCAGTTGACTTTGAAATGGTTTATTTCAACAGCGATGGCCGCGAGAGTAGTATGTGCGGAAACGGTGGCCGCTGTTTAATAAAATTTGCAAAAAACCTGGGAATAATAGCTACCAAATGCACTTTTAGCGCCATTGACGGTCTGCACGAAGGTGAGATTTTAGCCGATGGAAACATATCGCTAAAGATGCAGGATGTAGCCAGTATAGAAACCTATCATGGGGACTATATTCTAAACACCGGCTCGCCTCATTACGTTACATTTAAAGATGCGGTTGGCGAAATGGACATTCTAGAAGCCGCAAAAAAGATTCGCTACTCCACCCGTTTCGAAAAAGAAGGCATTAACGTAAACTTTGTAGAACAGGATAGCGACAGCGATATTTTTGTAAGAACCTACGAGCGCGGGGTAGAGGATGAGACATTGAGTTGCGGAACCGGCGTGGTTGCATCAGCAATTGCCTTTGCCGTAGAGACGCAATATCTTGCGTCTCCGAAAACCCAAAATAATAAAGAGACGCAAGATATTGCGTCTCTACAAATACAAATACAAACGCCGGGTGGCGCATTGCAAGTAAAATTTGAAAGGACCGGCGATGGGTTTAGGAACATTTATTTGATAGGGCCGGCGGAAGAAGTGTTCGGAGGAAAAGTAGAAGTATAATTGTTATTTCCGGTATCCCATTAAAAACTCCTGCACACTCATCCGCTTTTTCCCCTCTAACTGGCACTCCAGCACATTCACCCAGCCATCGTTAGCAGCAAACCGGAAATAGGTTTTACCATCGGTATCAACCGTGCCCGGTTGTGCACCGGTACCGGTACCGGTTGAGGTTTTAAATATCTTAAACACCTTGCCATCCAACAAAGTGTAAGCAGCCGGATAAGGACTTAACCCGCGGATGAAATTGTAAACTTCTTCTGTGGTTTTGCTCCAGTCAACCTTGCAGTCGTCCTTAAATATTTTGGGAGCGGGCTTAAGCGGTGCAGAGTTGTCCTGGGGAATTTGAGGGTAGCTACCGCTGGCAATAGCATCAACGGTTTTAACCAGCGTCTTCGCTCCTACTTCCATCAACTCGCTGTACAACTCGCCCACATTCTCATCGGGGCGGATAGCTACCTTGTCCTGGTAAATAATGTTACCGGTATCAATTTCATGTTGAAGCAGGAAAGTAGTAACACCGGTCGCCTTCTCACCGTTGATAATAGCCCAATTAATAGGCGCTGCTCCACGGTATTGAGGCAGCAATGAGGCGTGAAGATTAATAGTGCCCAGCGGTGGCATGTTCCAGACGGCTTCCGGTAACATCCTAAAAGCAACTACAACAAACAAGTCTGCATTAAGCGACTGTAATTCAGTTATGAAACTCTCATTCTTTAGCTTCTCCGGTTGTAATATGCGCAAGCCTTTATCCTTAGCAAACTTCTTTACATCGCTCTCCATTAGCTGCATTCCTCGGCCTGCGGGTTTATCAGGCGCGGTAATTACGCCTACCACCTGGTGCTGGGTTTGCAACAGCGCATCCAGCATAGGTACCGCAAATTCCGGGGTGCCCATAAAAACCAACTTAAGCTTCTTCATTTCATTCATACAACAGATACTTGTTGCGAATCTTTTTATAACTGTCTAAATCCTTTTGGTATGATTCCTTTATTTCCATTTCGCCTTTACCGGCTATTATCATCTTTCGTATTTCATCCGTTCCGCACAACTTGTCAAAGAAGTTGTTCTTCAAAAAGAAGTTCTCCTTATCAGTACTCAACTTGTACAAATCGGTTACATACTGAAACGTAAAGCCCATACCATGCCGCGAGTTGTACTTGCGCAAATCAAACCCGTAGCATTTCTTATTAAGGAAAGGCGGGCTTTTTGCACCCGGTTTGCTTTCGGGGGTAAACTCAAACGCACCGGTAAGCTTAATATCCGGCGAGCCTATAATTTGAAACGGCGCGTCGGTACCTCGGCCAACACTTACATTGGCTCCCTCCAGCATACACAGCGATGGGTATAGCGTAACTGCTAATGTATTGGGCAAATTAGGTGAAGGCGGAATAGTAATTTCGTATAGGCTATTGTGCCTGTAGTTAAGGCAAGTAACAACCTTTACTTCGCACTGCACGCCACCGGTTAACCATTTTTCGCCATTTACCATTTGGGCGTACTCGCCTACGGTTAGGCCGTGAACCATAGGTATAGGGTCCACCCCCACAAACGAGCTGAACTCCTTTTTAAGCACCGGTCCGTCCACATAAAAGCCGTTGGGGTTTGGCCGGTCGAGAACGATTAATAGCTTCTTATTCTCACCACAAGCCTCCATTAAATAATGAAGAGTAGAAATGTAAGTATAGAAACGCGCACCAACATCTTGTACATCAAATATTACCGCATCAATGCCTTCTAAATCTTTAGCCGATGGCTTCTTCTTTTCACCATACAACGAGATAACCGGTATGCCCGTTTTAGCGTCTACGCTATCGTTTACATGTTCCCCGGCATCAGCCTTGCCGCGGAAACCATGCTCCGGCGCAAATACCTTCTTTACTTTCACGTGCTGCGCAACCAGGGTATCCAGCAAATGTGTTTTGCCTACCACGCCGGTTTGGTTAACCAGCAGTGCTACGTTCTTATTCTTAACCAATGCCAGCAATTCGGGCATACGTTCATCGCCACAAACAATGGGCGCTTCGGGGTTAGCCTCACCCGCAGGCTGGCTGTTACACGAGCCCGACTTCAATAAAACCAGTACCAATAAGCAACAAATGTATTTCACTGATAACCTTTTACATTTGCGAAAATAGAAAACCGCCTTGAACCTCGAATTATTCATAGTCCGCAAAATAGCCTTTAGCAGCCGGAAGAGCTTTTCGTTCTTTATTATACGGGTTGCCATTGCCGCTGTGGCGTTAAGTTTAAGCACTATGATTATAGCCACCGCCATGGTAAACGGCTTCCAAAAGGAGATACGCAACAAGGTGTTAAGTTTTTGGTCGCACCTGGAGATCGTGCCGTTCAGCCTTACTAACTCCTTACAGGATGAGGGCATATACAAGTACCAGGATTTCTATAAAGATAGCACCCTAATACCACAAGCGCGACATATACAGGTAACTGCCCTTAAAGCGGGCCTGTTAAAAACCAACGAAGACTTTGAAGGCATAGTATTAAAGGGAACCGGCAGCGATTTTGAATGGGATAACTTTTTGCCCTACCTAAAAGCGGGCGACCGTATGCACCCCGGCGACGCCGGTTCGCAGCGCGATATACTAATCTCCAAAACTACCGCCGACCGGTTGAACCTAAAGATTAATGACAAACTGGTAGTAGCCTTTATGGGCCGCTCGGTGCGCAACCGCCCGTTTGTAGTAAAGGGAATTTATGAAACAGGGCTTGAAGATTTTGATAGACGATATGCATTGGTGGACATAGGTTTAATACAGGAGTTAAACAACTGGGGAACAGATACCGTTGGGGGCTTCGAAGTTTTTTTAAAAGAGAAAGAGCTATTTAAAAGCCGGTGGAAGGCGTATTACTTTATGCTGTTCGGCGGGTTGATGAATAAGGAACACGCCGAGGAAATGCGTAAAGACCCTATTGAGGAAATAGGCGAAAAGGTGTACGCGCAGGTAAACAACCCGAGGTTGGATGTACAGACCATTAAAAGCATTAACCCCGGTATATTCGATTGGCTGGACCTGCAAACAATGAATGAACTTATCATTCTTACATTAATGGTTGTGGTGGCAGCCATTAATATGATAACCGCCCTGCTAATATTAATACTTGAGCGCACCAACATGATAGGCATAATGAAGGCTTTGGGCGCTGGTAACCTTTCTATCCGGCGTATATTCATTTATTACAGCGCAGTTATTATTGGCATTGGTTTACTGGCAGGTAATGTATTTGGCATAGGACTCTGTCTGTTACAAAAGCATTTCCACCTGCTAAAGTTGCCACAGGAATCGTACTACCTCTCCTATGCCCCCATTGATATGAATTGGAGTTGGATATTAGCGCTTAACCTGGCAACCATACTAATCACACTGGTGTTGCTTATCATTCCTTCTACACTGGTGTCGCGCATTTCACCGGTAAAGGCAATTAGGTTCGAATAGAGACCTAACCCCAAGGGCGCAAAGGTTTCGCGAGGTACGCAAGGGAAAAAAGGTTTAACCACAAAGCTCACGAAAGATCACACGGAGAACACTAAGAAAGAACAACCATGTGTACTTTGAGCTAACCTTCGTGTTCTTTGTGTTTAATTGTATCTTATTCTTTGCGTTCCTTGCGGTTTAATACCGGAGACGCGAGCATGGCGTCTCTACGTAAAGGCACCAATTATAATTCCCAATCCAAACAGCAATGAGAATATAAAAGTCGATAGCGCCATTTGCTTTAGCAATGGGTCAAACTGTGCCGGTTCCTCTATCTTTTGCACCGCTGCCAAATGCCTGCGGAACAAAGGGGCAGTTATTATAAACAGAAACTCCATGGTGGAATTGAAGTTAATAAGCACATATACCACGCTTGCAAGGAAACCAAAGAGCACCAGTAGTAAGTGATAGTCTTTTGCCCTTGCCAAACCCATACGTACCACCAGGGTTATTTTGCCGGCCTTTTTGTCACTTATATGGTCGCGCATATTGTTTAGGTTAAGCACGGCAGCTGCAAATGCACCAATACTAAATGCCGGTAGCAAAACGGAATAATGAACAAGATGAGCTAAAAGGTAGTAGCTGCCACCCACTCCTACAAAACCAAAAAACAACATCACAAAAAAATCGCCGAGACCACGGTAGCCATAAGCGTTGTCGCCAACTGTGTATTTAACAGCAGCAAGGATGGCGGCTATACCCAGAGCAAAAAATACAATGCCATTACCAAGAGGGTAATTCTTTGTAGCAGCAACGATAAGCGCAATGCCAGAAGCGAGGCAGAACAAAGTGCAAACAATTATACCGGTCCGTATTTCGCTTGTACTTAACAGTCCAGCCTGTACTGCGCGTTTAGGACCTATACGTTCATCGTTATCGGTTCCTTTTTCGCTATCGCCGTAATCGTTTGCAAGGTTCGATAATATCTGCAATAGTAAAGTTGTAAGAATACACAGCCCAAACGCCCACCAGTTAAAACCGAACCGGTTGGTGGCATAAGCCAAAGAACTACCGGTTATAATGGAAGAAAGCGCCAGCGGCAATGTGCGCAAGCGGAAAGCATATACCCACGAACTAACTTTACTCATTTCAATTCGTGCTGGTAATAGTGGCCGGTTTCACACAGGTAAGCAATAATAAGTTCTACCACCCGCTTAAGTTGGCTGCTTGGTAGTAGCACGTCAAAGTTGTCACGCAGCTTTTCTACTACGTATTCCTTCAGCTCTTCGTCGAATATGCGCTGGCCCGCGCTGGCATCCCATTTCTCGATAAAAGCATTGAGGATAGTATAGGCCTGGTCTTCAGAAATATGGAACTCGATGTACTTATAAACGTACTTAACGGTATCGAAATAATCGGGGTTATCGCGCTTGGGCGGCACCCAGTTATCCAATGCACTTGCCATATACCGCCGAAAATACAATTTTCAACCACTTCACACAATTACCTATATTCACCCCTATAAAACACCAACCTGTCCCTGCTATGAAAAAAGCTCTACTCCTTCTTTTCACCTTATCATCCGTATACGCCCTAAAGGCCCAAACCTCGTTCATCGACGATTCGCTGCAATACATCTGCGCGCGCGATTACCGGTTTAGCAATATGCCTGCCTCACGCGCAAGCATTGAGCGCAGCGATAGCATAGACCTGCTCCACCTTATTGTTACTTTAAATGTTACAGACTTCGGCAAGCAGATAATTAGCGGCAACACCCAGGTACAATTCAAATCGAAAATGAACAATAGCAGCAAACGCCTGCTGTTAGACCTATTGGATATGGTGGTAGATTCTGTAACACAGGAAGGTCAGGCGCTTGCCTTCGACTATGATTCTGTAACTTTAGGAATTCATCTGCGGAACACTTTGCAGCTGGGCGATTCTTCGGCAGTAACCGTTTATTACCACGGTCACCCACAGTCAGATGCCAATACCTTTGGCGGCTTTTATTTCCAAAGCGGGTATGCTTATAACCTCGGTGTAGGCTCTAACTTTTACCCGCATATGCTGGGGCGCTCCTGGCACCCTTGCTTCGATAATTTTGTAGAGCGGCAGACCTACGAGTTTTACGTAACTACCACACCTAATAAACGGGCTATGTGCAACGGCGAGTTTTTGGATAGCACCACATCCGGCAGCAATATTACCTGGCACTGGAAACTGAAAGAAACTATCCCCTCCTACCTCGCTAATATATCCGTAGGCAACTACGCACCGGTAGAGCTGACATTAACCGGAATGAATGGCCCTATCTCTGCTATCCTGGCGTGCCCGCCCAATGACAGTAACAATGTAAAAAATTCCTTTAGCCACCTGCAACAAGCCTTTACCACATTCGAGCAGAATTACGGCGCTTACCGATGGAACCGGGTAGGTTATGCTATGGTACCTTTTGCGCGTATAGCCATGGAACACGCCACCAACATATCGTACCCTATGGGTGTTATTACCGGTACAACGCTTTACGAAAACCTTTATGTACACGAATTATCGCACCACTGGTTTGGCGATTTAATTACGCCTCACTCTGCCGAAGACTATTGGCTGAAAGAAGGCTGGGCTGTTTTTTCCGAAAAACTTTTTATGAAAGCAGTGTACGGGCAACAACGTTACCTTGATGAGGTGGCAAAGATACATGAGTTGAGCATCCATTACGCGCACATATACGATGGCGGTTACCAACCCTGCTCACCGGTGCCACAACAATACACTTATGGCAAAACGGTGTACGACAAACTTTCCAGCACAGTGGGATCCGAAGCTTGGAATTCACGTGACTTGAAGTCGCGGC
>JADMIO010806525.1_pt1 | contig 28255 bp, 20 predicted proteins | sample 8958161 | NCBI WGS metagenome assembly JADMIO01 (sample SAMN16585339, study PRJNA669376) | soil metagenome | isolation source: Crop rotation soil | place: USA: Cullars Rotation, Alabama | collected 2011 | reverse complement strand
CCAATTCTCGGAGCACATAGGCCTGCGCTGGTTCCTCCGTTGAAATCACAACGGCTCGTCCGTTCCGAATCACGCCGCTCAAAATGCGAAATCCTAAGTCCGCAGGTTCCCCCAATCGCGACGCGCCGGGAATCCCCAGCACCGATCGAATGGAACCAGACTGCGAGTCAATCACGTAACCCGAGATGACACCCTGAATCTGGGCACTGAGCACTCCGGTCCCCAACGCGAGTAGCGCGATCTTAAACAGCAATCGCATTAGTGAGGAGCTCCGATCGAGATGCTGCCGATGCTGATGCTGGTGGGAGAAGCCGAGGCGCTGCTTCCCGTATTGCCGCCCTTGATTGCGAGAAGACTACCCGCGGCGACCGCGCCGCCGATGCCTAAAATCACAAGAATTCTAGCGCTCGATCCCATGCGCGGCTTGCCCCTGAGGGCAGCCGTCGGAACGAAAGCGTTGGTTTCGCGAAGCATGATGGATGCGGATTTTTCACCCGAGGCTGCGTTCACCGCGATCTGATAACTGCCCTCGTTACGGCTGGGAACAAACCCACTCATGGTGACTCGCCCGCGCGCGTCGCTGGTGGTAGCCCAGGTGCGCGATCCGTCGGCGAAGCGGCCGCTGGGGCCGATCTCGGGGAACGTAAAACTGACGGTGGCACCGGCGACCGGCTGATCCAGCGAATCACGAACCTCGAGGATCGTCGGAGTCGGCACGTATTTCGAAATGTCGTTCACGGCGCCGTTCCCGGTAATGACCAGAATCCTTAGTCCGCCCGTGTCTTGCGCGGGCGACAATCCGGCAAGCGAGAGGATCAACCACGGGACGATAAATAGCGTGCGTAGTTGTTGCATCGTTTCCTCAGGGTTGCGGTTGCTTCGGCGGCGTCGGCACAGGGCCGAGACCAGAACCGATCGGCGGCCGCTCCTCGAGCACAGCCGTGATGTTGACTTCACTCTTGGGCGTCGCGTGCACGGTTCGCTCCCACGTCTTGCGCCCGGGCGCACTCGCGGTGATCAAGTGATCTCCCGGAGTCAGCCGGACTGTCGACGGCGTATTTCCGAAATATCGTCCATCTACGCTTAACTCGGCATCGCTTGGCGTGGAACGGATCAAAAACGTAGCCAGTGCGTCACTTGCGGCGGTGATTGTGGGAATCGGATCACGGTCGCAGGTGATGTTCGGCAGCGGATTCGCGAAGCGCGCGGGGTCGAGCGCAGTGCGATCACTGGTATAAGCGGCTACGGTTCGCCCTTCCGGAATCGACACGTCCTTTCCGTAGACGAAAAGCAAAACCGGCAACGCAGGCAACGCGAGAACATTCGTCGAGGGCCCGTCATCCGATTCACGGGGAGCCAACCCCTCACGACTGGTGGGCGTTCCGCGAAGCACAATCTTTTCTCCCGTAGCGAGACAGACGCCTTGAATGTCGACCGATAGCTTCCCCGCCCGCATCAACCGGCTGCGAGGTACCGCCTCGACCACGATTCCCCATGCGAGACTACCGGCCGGGATCGGGACAAGATCTCCGAGCTTTACGTCGTCGGTGACTTCAAACTCCACACGATCATTGACTCGTGAACTTGCCGACGATAGCGACTGCTTCAGCCGCAACTCGACCCTAGTGTCCTTCGGCAAGAACGTGGACACAGCTGCCAAGTTCAAGAAAGGCAGCGCCAGCGCTGCGCAAACTGCGAGCCCTACCGCCGGCCTGAATGAGAAATCGCGTTTCATGTTCACAAGCCCCTTCCGCTCGATTGGCGGAACACTTTCTGCCATACGGCGGGATCCTCCTGACCCAATCTCCAGGCGGCGAACCCGGCGAGTTTGTACTTGCTGATCAGAGCGAAGCGCGTCGCGAGGTTGGCCGCGTCCTCGCCCCACACCACGTGTTTCACCGCGCCCTCGGAATATCCAAAGGTGTGTTCCTGATGTGTGGTGTTGAGTTTGAGTGTCGCCTCAGATTTCGCGGCCAGCGCGCGCGCAACGGGAAACGGCCCTTCGGAAACCGTGGTTCCGTTCCAATGCCGGTAATAGAGAGCCAATCCCAACAGCAGCTTTTGTGAAGGCACGGATTGCACCGTCTGGCGGACGCAGGCGTCCACCCAGGAAAACCCAGCGACGGGACCAGGTTGATCGACGCTCGTATATTCGTCGTAGGCCATCAAAGTGAGCGAATCTGAAGCGCGAGCCAGCTCGCGATAATCGAACCCGGCAGCGCGAGGATTCGGGGTAAACACGGGCTTCAAGTGGGGAGGCGCACCGGGCGTGAGTGGAGCCGGGACAGCCACGCCAAGCAGCATTTTCTGTTTGTGCAAGGCTTCAGCAAGCTGGCTGACGAATCGTGTAAACCCGGCACGCGCACCGGCCGGAACTTCTTCGAAATCCAATTCCAGGCCGGAGAAATGAAAGTCGGCTGCCGCCTTGACCAGCGCGGCGATCAGCTTGTCTCGCTGCGCGTCGCCGATGGCAAGTTGCACGATCTCCGGTTTGAAATTCAAGTTGACGATCACCGGCATCAGAGGAAGCTTGTGCGAGCTCGCCCAAGAAACCATTTTCGGATCGATGGTCGATTGCAATTCGCCCTGCGCGCCCACCGTGAACCAGACCGGTGACAGCGAGCCGATATCAGCAGCGTGCGCCTGCAGCGATGTGGAGGCGAGCGTATCTTCCATGTAATAAAACCGCGCCGCGAGCTTGGATTCCGCTCGCGCCGCAACGATAACCAGGAGTGCTAAGAAGAAGTTCCGCATCACTTCTCGTCCAGGATCAAAACGCAGACGTAGCCAGACTCCGCATTCAATTTGGGAAAGTCGAGCCGCAAAACATCATCGTTGCCCACCATGATCTCGGTGCGCGGAACCATGCGCGTGAGCAACGCCGGCTGGACGCGGACCGATTTCGGCCGATGCGGAAGATACAAGTAGACGCTCGCGTCGGTCATCGGCTTCGAGCTCCGGTTGCTGACCGAAAGCCGGATGCGGGTTTCCGAGATCACCTGACTCTCGAGACGAATTTTGTCGCGCTGCGACCACCAGGAGGTCACGTCGCTCCCGGAGGCGACCCAGACCCGGTCGCCCTTGATCTTGCGAATTACCGATTGCAGGATGTGGAGATTATCCGGCGCACCCAGCAGGTCGCTGCGGAACGAAAGCGTATACACGCCGCCGAGATATTGGGCCATTTGAAAATCCCGCAGGAAACCGTCACCGAGATCGTCCTGCCACGGCGTTGGTCCGCGATAAGCCGCGACCACCTCCACGTCGCTGGCTGCCATCGCACTGATGCGCGCGAGCTCGATCGGATCGGTCGGCACAATGCTCTTCGCTTTTGGCGCGACCATGATTTCCGGGACCGCGCGCTCGAAGGCCGAGTGATCGAAATAGTACGCGTAGCCGGCTTGTTGGAGCGCACTGATCGTATCGGCGTCCCAAACCTGCTGAGGCGGATTGAAACCCGACACTGGAGCGGAAGCGCCGCGCTCAAGTAACGCTCGGGCATTCACCAGACGAGTTTTCTGTCGTCCGATCCCCTCGTCTGCGAACGCCAAGTCTGAGTCGCCGGAGGAGGCAATTTCCCCGCTCTGCCGCAACAGCCGCACCGCGATCGGCGACGCTGCGGCGTGGCTGGAATTCACGAAAAATACCACCGGCACTTTTTCGTGACGCATCAGGTCGGCGGCCGGCTGCGCCTGGTCGGGATGCTGCACATCTTCGGCGATCAACACAGCGGCCCGGCTATGGCCAGGCCAGTTTCCGAACACCGCCATGGGTTGGCGGCCCACCCAGCGAACCGCCGCGGTCAAATAGCGGTTCATTGCCGACCGCTGCTGATTGCCGCTGGAATCCGGCAGCGTCTCGTTGAACCCGAACCAAACCACTCGCCCTTTTCCGAACGCGCCGTGCAAACCGACTGCGACGCCATCCGCGGTCTCGCCGCGAGCCGGCCGCAATCGCCCGTCGCTCCAGAAAATGTCGGGGGAATGCGACGATCCGAAAACCAGCTCCTGCTTGGGAAGACTTACGCGATACCCGGCAGGCACGAGTTCTGAAAAAAACTGGCCGCCGCGCAGCCCGGCGTAGGCTTCCTGCGTCAACCCGACGGTATCCGGATCTTTCAGCCCAGTGAGCGAAGAGAGCGTATCCCAACCTTTCCAGGAACAATTCGCATTGCGCGCGCCGAGCGCGCCTGAGGCTACGATTCCCATGCCCTGTTGGGCGAGAGTTCGAATGGCTGAGCGCTGCGCGTCCGACAAACACACGGCCGAGGGCAGCACCAGAACATTTGCCGACGCGGAAAGCTGCGGCGTAAGATCCTCGTCGGGGATCACCTTGAACCCAATGGCGGATTCGTTCAAAACAACTTCCCACTGCCGTTCGGTGTTGAAATAATCTTCCGGGTTGGGCTCGCTCAGCATCGCGCTGGAAGTGCTTCTCAACAATGCAACGCGAATTGGCGGGGCGGCCGGACGCCAAAGATTGGAAAGCGGACCGATGGTCTTGTCGAGAATCGTCAGGAAGATCCAGCCCTCAAAAACGCAGGCGAGGACCAGCAACGACACCAGCCAGAACCCAAAATGCTGACTCCGTCGAAACGGAAGTGTGGTGCGCAGACTCATCGCAGGCGTTTCGGCTCATAGGGACGAAAGAACTCGGGCTCCTGGAGAGCAGCAATCGCTTCTTCGGCAATCGGCTGCGGCGGAATGAGGCTCGCGCGTTGTTTCACGCGAAATCGCAGATAAAATATCAATGCGAACACAACGGTAATCGCGGTAGCGCCGACGATGATCATCGACAAGACCGAGTACAGTTCAATCTCCATAAAGCAAACTCCTAAATTCTTCCGAAACGTTCCAGGCGCATCCACTTCATGCGCACACTGAATAACTCGTCCAGCCAGGCGAACAGTCGCATCGTATCGACGAACGGGATAAAGAAGAGCCGATAGGCCACCGCGTTGAGCGCGAGACTGAGTTGTTCGCCTTCCGCCGCGATGCAGGCGACAGCAATCACCGCGTCGAGCACCGTCAGTTGCGCCCACCACAACGGAATCATTACCGACAGGTTTCCGCCCATCGTTGCGAAGACGAAGCAGGCGATGCCGATGAGGTTCATGCTGGGGAGCGCGAGCCCGTCGAATACGAACGCCCAAAACGAAATCCAACTCCCGAAGCTAATGCCGCCACCCAGCAAATACCGCTTATTCTTGTTGATCGCCTGCAGCACGCCGCGTCCCCAACGGTAGCGCTGCAACACCAAGCCGTCGATATTCTCCGGCGCTTCCGTCCAGACCATCGATTGGCTCTCGTATTTGATATCCCAACCGGCAAGCATCATACGCAACGTCAGGTCGCAATCTTCAGCAAACGTGTCGTCCTGGTAGCGCCCCACTTCGTCGAGAACATCCTTGCGAAACATCCCGAACGGGCCGGGAATCACGGTGACACGGTGGAAATAGGCCTGAGCCGCGCGGACCAGATTCAGCCCTTCGATATATTCAAGCGCCTGCAGCCGCGTAAGTGAATTCAAACGGTTCGCGACTTTAACATTGCCGGCGACGGCACCGACATACGGATCATTGAAATGTTTCACTGCGCGAACCGTGGCGTCGGGATCCAGGCGCGAATCGGAATCGGTGCAAAGCACCAGATCGCCGCGAGCATGTGCGATGCCCAGGTTCAACGCACTGGCTTTGCCCCGGTTGGCTTTGGTCAGGACGCGCAGATTGGGACTGTTGTAGCGCTCGACAATCTGCCGAGCCTTGTCGTAGGTGTCATCGGTGGAACCATCGTCGACGACGATGACTTCGAAGTTTGGATAATGCTGTCGCAGCGCGTGTTCGATCGCGGATTCGATCACCGGTCCCTCGTTGTAAGCAGGAATCACGATGGACACTGGAGGAAACGAAGACGGCCATGCGGGTTCCTTGGAGGCGCGGATGTGGTGAAGCAACGCGAGCATGGCGAGCACGACATACCGAATCACGAGGATGAACAGGAATGCGACCAGGATTTTCGAAGTCACAGACAGCACAAAGTCCGTGGCTTCCAGGCGGCTGGCATCGGATTGCCACGCGAGGATCCACACGCCTGCTCCGGCAAGCAAGACCAGCACGAGGAGGATTTGGGCAAAGCGGCGCATCCGTGATTCTCTAGTGAATATCCAGGCGCGCCGGGTCCGCCGGACGCGACTGCGGCATGAAATAATTCGTCAGGCCGAAATCGAACAATCCCGTGGTGTAGGCCTGGGAACCGAAGGTGCTGGTGCTGCCGCGTCCAAAGCGATACCCAATCTTCAGGTCGATGCCCGGGCGCACGCGCCACACGATGGCGGGATAAATCGCGAATTCCACCGTGTTCACGCCCGCCACGTTGTAGCGGTTGATACGACCATAGCCGGCCTCACCCGTCGCGCTCAGGCTGACGTTGGGCGCGATCGGCTTGCGATAGTCGTAGAAGAATCCGAAGGTGCCGTAATAGGAGGGGCTGAAGTAAAGCGGCGACGCGTTGGAAAACGTAGTGGCGCGCATGAAATATCCAGCGGTCAACTCCGGCATGACCTTGTAATCGGCGCGCGCTGAGAAGATCTTTTGGGTGTTCTGCGGCGAAGTATTGTTGAGGCCCTTCGTATAGCGGCCCAATCCACCGGCGAACCACAGACGCCAGCGTTCATTTAACGGTTGCTGATAGCTGACGAAAGCGTTCTGACCGGTGATGCCGGCGAACATCGCGGCCATCGTGTTCAGGTCGTACGCGCCGCTGCGTTTCGCATAGCTGAGAGAAAGCAGCTTATCGCCGGCGCCATGCACAAATGCCTCGGCTTTCAACTGCACATCGGAGCGCGTGTTGTTGAATCGCAGTTCTCCGCCTTCCAAGTTCAATGAGAAATGAGACCCCGCAGACAAACCAACGCGAACGCCTCCACCGAACCCACGCGATGTCCCGTTGGCGGCACAGATGGAGCTGCTAAGCGCGATTAACTGGGGATCTTTAACCGAGCTAACCGAGCCGCAATTCGCCCCGCCCACCTGCCGAAGCTGACTGAAATAATCGAAGCTGGCGTAGGGAGTGAAGCGCAGTCCACCCGCCAGCGGAAACGACGCCTCAATGCCATTCGTGGATCGTCCAAACCCGTCTGAATCCGAGAAGGTTCGATCGGTATATCCCAGCGAAGGCGCGATCTGCGGTGCGAGCTGTTCCAGTCTCTCGTAGGCGGGCAAATTGGTGGTATCGCGCTGCTGAACCTGGCGATAGGCCTGAGCCACGCGAAACGCGTCATCGCCGCGATAATCCATGATTTGCGCGATTCCCAGCAGCGCTTGCGTCTCTTGTTGAGGATTCCGCTGCGTGTCTACTTTCAGGGCCGAGCGATAATCCGCCTCGGCGCGAATGTAGTCCTTGTTGTATTTTTCGTTGTCGGCCAGTTCGAGCCGCGCCTGCGTATCATCCGGATAGCGCGCCAAATAATTCTGATAGCTGCTGACGGCGGAGGCGTACTGCTTGTCGAACGAATAAACGCGCGCCAGCGCCAGATCAACTTCGCGACTGCTGCCGTAAGCCGCGATGTAACTCTTGTAGGCCGCGACTGCATCGCCGTAGCGCCCCGCTCCGGTGAACGTGCGCGCCCGATCGATGGCGGCGAACTTCTGCTGGCTGTCGTAGGTCCGAATCGTTTCGCGCGCGACTTCGTTTTCAGGATCCAGTTCTAGCAACTTCTTGGCATCCGGCTGCGCTTGCGCCAGCTTGCCATCCCAAACGTAGGCGTGAACCAATCCCTCGTAATCCTCGACCGTCGAGCGCGGATCTTTCGTCAACAGCTCATAATCCTGGCGAGCGCGGGAGAACACCGGGATCGTCAATTCGACTTTGGCTAACTCGCGAACCGCAGTCTTGTCGCTGGGCACGCGCTGAAGATAAAGGTCGTAATATTTTGCTGCGTCGGTGTAGCGCTTGCCCCAGGAAAACACGCGCGCCACTTGTAGCAGCGTTTCAGTGCTATCGGGATGCTTATCGAGATAAGACAGGAAGAATTCCGCAGCGCCCTTGTAATCCTGCTGCTCCATGCGCGCGAGTGCGTTCACGCGAGGCGCATTGGAAACCAAACGGTCGCGGGCTTCGGTCGCCGTGGAATCCGTTGGACGGATCTCCAAAACTTTCTGATAAAGCGCCAGTGCCGCTTCCGTCTTCCCCATCTGGTCGTAGCATTGAGCCATTGCCAGATTCAGCTCAGGATCGCGAGGCCGGCGCGTAGCCAGCTTGGTGAATTCGTCCAGCGCCGCTTGATACTGTTTCGACCACAACAGCGCATTCCCCAGATTCTGACGCGCGTCGAATTCATCCGGCCGGCGATCCAGGTAACGGCGGTACGCCACAATCGCTTCGTCCAGTTGGTTGGACCAGAGAAGAACATTTGCCAGGTCCAGCGACGCTGGCAAATCGCCCGGGTTCAGCAGCAGATACTGCCTGTAGAGGCGAATCGCATCGGGGTAATTTTCGGCGAATGCGTAGTTCTGAGCGGCGCGCTGAAGAAAGGCGCCCGATCCGCCCGGGAGAGCTGCCAGGCTCGCGTACAACTCCGCCGCGCGTGAATACTGCTTGGTGCGCGTGTAGATTTCTGCCAAACGTTGCTGCGGAACAATCGCATCCGGCTGCTTCTTGTGCAACGCCTCCAGAAGCACAGCGGCTTCTTCCAACCGGCCTGCTTGAATCTCCCGCTCGGCGCGTTCAATTTCTCCGCCGGCTCGGACTCGTTCCACCACTTCGGGTACCGCAGGCTTGGCGGGCGGTGGAGCCGGTCTTGGACTCGGCGTAGGAGCGGGGCGAAGTGCGCGTGTCGCATCCACATCGCCCGGCGAGATCTGCAGAATCTTTTCGTACTGTTGCCGAGCCGCCTGCTGGAGATTCTGGTGTGCCAGGCACTCCGCCAACATCTTCATTACCGTCAAATTCTTGGGTTCGGTTTGAAGGATGCGCTCGAAAATGACTTGTGCGCCCTTGTAATCGCCGGTGCGGTAAAGCTCCAGAGCTCGGGGCAATCCGTCTTGGGCGACGAGAATCCCAGCCAGGAGAACCCAGGCGATGGCGGTGCAGACGATTTTCTTGCTCTGCATACTAAACCGCAGAGCCAACATTCGCGACGCCGAAAGGCTTCACCCGCTTGCGATCGGCCGCACCTTGCGCGACGGAAAAGCCTGGCCCGGCGTTCTCAAGCAGGAATTCATTCAAGCATGCGCGCAATTCCTCGGGCTGATCGCTGGAGCTCGCCTCGTCGATCTTGGGTGGCGCGCCCGCGGTCCACGATTTCGAAAATCGCCCGAGAAACGGCTGCAGCGATCGTGATTCGGGCAACAGAACTGCGATACCGCGCGTTCCCACATAAACCAAGTCAGTTGCGCGCGTGACCATCAACGCAGTCGAAGACAACTCTTCCAACATCGGCTTGCCGGGACCGCAGGATAAAACACAGAGTGGAATCGGCAAGCCCAATTCGCGGCTGTATTCGATTTCCTCCACCGAACGATCCAGAAACACGTCGATTTCCGTGGTGCAGTTCTGCCCTGATCGCTGCGGCGAACGGGCGTAATCGGGGTTGTCGTTAATCGGCTCACGCAATCGACCCACACGCCGCAACAGGTTGTCGATGTGAAGACTTAGCAAGGTCGCGTTGACAGGATACTCCAGGCAAACATCAACGCCCGCTTGCAGAAAAGCCGCCTGATCGGACAATCTGCGAACGCGGCTTCCCACCAAAATGATGGGCATGTTGTGGCCAGACTGACGCAGTTTGTGCGCGATTGCCGAGCCGGTTACGCTCCGCATCTCCTGGGCCAGCACCACAATATCGGGGACTCCGCCGCCAAGCGAGGACAATCCGTCGATGGCGCCATGAGTCTCTTCCACGCTGAAATGTTTTCTGAGCATCGCGCCGATTGCGGAACGCTGCGCAGGGTCCGGGTGGATCAGCAAAATGCGCGGCTTATCGAAGGCGTCTAATACTGTGGCATCAACCGACGCAGCCGATCTCCCCGAAAGCAACCGCGGAATTGAATATGCGCGTCGCTCGACCGGGCGCTCCATGTGGCGTTCCGTCGGAAAGCCGCCTAACTGATGTTCGTGTCGGCCGCCGCTCAGAGGAGTCCCAAGATTTCTCCCCAGATGGACCAAGCCGACTCCCGGGACAAACCCGAACTCCAACTCCGGGGGTGCCGGATTTTTCGACCAGCGCTCGAATACGATTTTCCCGGTTCCAGCGCTGGAGGAATCCAGACGTAGAACGCCCTGGGCTGCGTCCCGGCAAACCGGAACGTACTCTGCCCCGCCCGGCGTATGCAGCAGATAAAACGTGGTGGCTCCCAAATCCGAAAAGGATGACGCGATCGACTGAAAGCGGTTGGCGGCGGCAGCCGAATTCGGAGCCGCCAGGAGCGGTGTCACCGGATCGAGTACCAGCCGGTCGATACCATGCTTGCCCACCAATGTCTGGAACTCGCGGATGATCTTGGAATCGTCGGCCAACTGGCGTGAGTGGTTGCCCACACTCGACGGATACTCGAAAAGCAGCAATTCGCCCGAACTCAGCCGCCCCGACAGGTCAAAACCCAATCGGCCCGACTCCTCGAGCACCGCGTCCGGACTTCGATCGGTGACCAGAGCCACCGGACGGCCGTCGCTTGCTCGCTGAGTCAGAAACGCCAGCGCGAGCGCGGTTTTTGCCTCCCGGGCGTTGCCGTGAAGGAGATATGCCAGCCGTTCTCGAAAGCCTCCGGTCAGCTTGTCCAGCGCCGGAAAGCCTGTTGTAATCATTGCTTCAGCCTGCTTCCGAATGGATTCGTTGAGATTCTATTATCTCGGCATGCCTATGGAAGTACAAGTGGTTTTTTTCCCCTACCGCCTAACCGTACTGGGCCTCAGGGATCGGGTAAAGCACTTAGGATCTCTAAGTGTTCTCCCTAACCCGATCGCGCACCTCTCGTATTGCTGTAAAGCCCTCAGTGTGGGATACTTTTGATGCTTGCCGCACAGGGAGACTGCTTTGCAAATTGCCTCCAATCGATCGGCCGTCGGCTTGGCAATCGCGGTGGCGGCTTGGATTTTGGGTTCCGGTTCGGCGCTCGCCCAAACGGTCCAATACCAGGCTACTTCTGACTGGAGCAGCGGCTTCAACGGTCAGATCACATTCACCAACGACGGTTCGCAAATCCTCAGTCAGTGGACCCTCGAATTCGATTTCGACCGTTCGATTGACGTGATCTGGAACGCGACCATAGTCTCGCATAACGGCACGCGCTATCGTCTGCAATCCGCAGGGTGGAATGACCAGGTGCAGCCGAAGGGTACAGTCTCGATTGGATTCGGAGGCTCGCCGGGGAACGTGCAGAAGGGACCGGAGAATTTTCTGCTGACCGGTACCTCGGGTACTTCTGGATCGGGGACGGGCACGGGTTCTGGCGGGGGGGCTGCCGGGGAGAGTGTCAACCTGACGATTGCGCAGGCCAGCCAGTGGGACGGCGGGTTTACGGGCAACCTCACGATCGTGAACACAGGCTCGCAACCGATCTCCGGATGGCAACTCAGTTTCAATTTCGCCCCGGGCATTCAGTCGATTTGGAACGGATCGTTCACCGCGGATGGCCACAGCTATCAACTGCAGGGGGCCGGATCCACCGCGACAATCCCACCGGGAGGAACTGCAACCCTGGGATTCACAGCGACCGGAGCGTTATCGCCAGACAGCGCATCGGACTGCATTTTCGACGGGAAGGCGTGCTCCATCAGCATCCTGACGGAGACGACTCCTCCACCGCCGACTCCGCAAGTCGGATCCATCTTGATCGGCACCGTGGACGACTCAGGTCCGGTGACGCAGTTCACGGTCGCTCAGGCAACGCAATCGTTCACACTGAAGTTTCAGAACACAAGTGGCGCAAGCCAGACCGACGTTCAGTTCTCTGCCAGCGCCAATAACCCAAACGTAGTTTCCCTTTCAGTGGACGGCTCATCACTCGTGATCACGGGTCTGCGAGCGGGGCGAGCCGGGTTGAAGATCGTCGAAAGCAAGAGTGGATCGACCCGGTACGTCGGCGTGCGCGTATTGAACAGCGATTCAAGTCTACCTGGGTTGCCGCAATACCTTTCCGTCGGCTCGGTAAGCGAGGACACCGCTGAGCACTTGAACTTCTGGCAGACGTTCGACTCGGGCAACAAGAATCACCGCGTCGACAGCCGCTACATTTATCTCAACGGCGGTCCGATACAGGGATGGGACACGTGGACGGGGACGCCGGGAGACCGCGCAGTTAGCTACATCCGCAACAGCCGTCAGTTGGGGATGATCCCGATTTTCGTGTTCTACAATATCGCCGACAGCGGAGAAGGCTATCTCAGCGACGTCGCCCACGTGCAGAACGCATCATATATGAGGGCGTATTTCACGAACCTGAAACTCGCGCTCGACATCATCCGACAGGAATCTCCCGATGATCCCGTGGAGATGATCCTGGAGCCCGACTTCCTCGGATACCTGGCCCAAAACGCAAACGCCCCCGCATCGGCGATCGGCGCGGCCACGAGCGCTGCCTACGCGTCGGGAGTCTTGAGCGCGGATCGCGATCCCAATTTTCCCGACTCCGTCGCCGGATTGGTGCGGGCGATCAATTACACGATTTCAAAGTACGCGCCTCAAGTAGTTTTCGGCTGGCAGATCAATCTGTGGGCCTCGCCTCAAGGGGGCTGGACCACGTCGGTTCCGGTGACTGGACTGATGCACAAGACCGATACCGGAGACTTCCAATTGGGCCAAGCCTCGATTTCGAGTGAGGCGGCTGGAATCGCGGCTTACTATGTCGCCGCTGGAATCACCGAATATGGAGCTGGATTTGTTTCGATCGATAAGTACGGCCTGGATGCGCCCGGGTATGAGTCGTCGGCCGCAGCCAATCCCGCCAAGTCGGTATGGTTCTGGAACAACGACCTGTGGCAGAACTATCTGACTTTCGCCGCAGCCATTCACCAAACCGCGCAATTACCCGTCATCTTGTGGCAATTGCCGGTGGGACACATCAATTCTTCTCTGGCGCCTAATCCGTACTCGACTTCAGGCACGTTTCCGGATTTGCCGAATACATATCAGCACTACGAGGATTCCGCGCCAACGTTTTTCTTTGGCGATACGTTCACCGCCGCCGGGCCGCGCTTGGCGTATTTCGGATCGAACCAAAGTCGCGACACGGGGCTGGTGGTCAACGATCAAACGATTACCTGGAGAGATCACATGAAGAGCGCGGCCGATGCCGGCATCGTCTCCATCCTGTTCGGGCCGGGCGTGGGCCCCAGCACCACCAACTTGGGAAATCCTCCAGGCGACAGCTTTTGGTGGATCACGAAGGCGCAGGAGTACTTCGCGAATCCAGTTCCGTTGCCGCCTGTTAAGTAGACTAAGGTAAATGCGACGCCGGATTGCCGTCGGATTGGCCTTGCTCGGCATGGCGATAGCCGCCGACGCGCAGTGGATTCAGATCGCCACCAGGAATTTCGAGTTGTTCACCGACGCGGGTGAATCGGAGGCGCGCGATCTCATTCGACAATTCGAGCGCGTCCGCAGCTTCTTTCGGCAAGTGATCCCCGGCGCAACCGCCCCCACGCCGCGGACTCGCATCGTGGCGTTTCGCTCGTTCCAAGATTACGAGCCGTACCGTCCTAGCGAACTTGCGGTCGCGCACTACCTTCCTACTTCCGACAACGACTACGTCGTCATGGGCGAAGTTTCGGTCGACGCCTATTCCGCGGGGATCCGTGAATATGTACGCCTGCTTGCGCGAGACGCAAGTCTGCGGCTTCCGCTGTGGCTGAGCGAAGGAATCGCCGAACTGTATTCCAATATGACGGCGGCTGGAGAGAATGTTCTGGTTGGTTCGGTGATCGAAGCGCGTCGCAAGCGTTTGCTGGAACGACTGGATCCGTTGGCGGAAATTCTCGGCGCACGCTCAACCCACCAATCAGAGAACTTCTATCACGCAGCATGGGCGTTCACGCATATGCTCGCGCTGACGCCCCAATACGGGCCGAAGTTTGCGCAGGTCGTGGTCGCCGTGTCAGCCGGCACTCCCTCCGAACGCGCACTCGAGCAGATCTACGGAAAGCCGCTCAGCAAAATCGAATTAGAATGGCGAGCCTACCTGACGAGCGAAACATTTCAAGGGGTGCTCATTCCGGCGAAGCGCGATGGTACCGGAGACAAACTCCTGGTGGAACCCGTGAACGATTTCGACTTGTCGCTAGCGCTGAGCAGGATCAGTAAGCCGGGCGCGACTCGAACGACGTTGAACAATTTGATTCGAACGAATCCGCAGCGGTTCGAGCCTTACGAAGCTCTCGCTTACCTCGACTTGAGTCAAGGGCAAACTGATCGGGCTCGCGAGGATTTCCAACAAGCCTACGTACGAGCCGGCCGCAATCCCCGGATGCTCTGGGATTACGCGAAGCTCACGCAGTCGAAAGATCCGAAGCGAGCGATGGAACTGTTCCGGAACTTGCTCGAAATCCAACCGGAGCGGCTGGACGCGCGCATGGAGCTCGCGTCGCTGCAATTTCAATCGCACCAGGTGGAACAGGCAATCGAGACGCTGGAGCCGGTGACGACAGTGGCAAACGAGGATGCGCCGAAGTTCCTAACGCTCTTGGCGCGTCTCCATCTGGCTGCGGGAAATCGAGAAAAAGCGCGGAATGCCGCAGAGCAACTGAAAAAGGTCGCGGTGTTTGCGGCTGACCGGGAGCTCGCCGACCAGTTGTTGGCGGCAATCGAATCACAGCCTTCAAAATTCGCTCCCGTGATCACTGTACGCAAGGATGAGGATGCTCCGTTATTGAAACATCAGGCGCCCGTGGAAGACGAGCCCGTCATTGTGCGACGCAAGGACTCGGATCCGAAGCTGCCCACTTTCACAGGAACGTTCGCGGAGCTGCGCTGCAGTGAGCAAGTCAAGATCGTGATGGAGACAGCAGACGGCAAGCGGATACTGTTGATCGACGATCCGAGGAAGCTATTGGTAAACGGCGACGATGCAGCAGTGCTGGACCTGTCTTGCGGGCCGCAGAACAAGATCCGAATCAGCATCGAATATGAAGTACCTGGTAAATATCAGGGCGTCGACGGCGTAGCCCGCATCATTCATGTCCACCCTTAAGAAAGGAACCGCTAACGAAATTCGGTTAATCGAAAAGTGGGATTTCGGTTGTCATGCAAGTGGTGATTCGGGCCGCGACTGGCGACTGGAGCGAACAGCTATGTTCAGGGACGGATCGGATTCGCTCGGGTAACTTCAGTAGATGGATCTGGTCAGGCATGATTCGCGAACGCCAGCGCTGGCTGATCAGGCCCTCGGGGACCGCCTTGGTAGCTGGTCGCGAAATCGAACACGGTGACCGACATCGCCTCAGCGGCTCATTCTAATCCCGTCGCCCTCTGGCAATTCTCAAGAACCGACTGTAGTCAAAATGTAGCTGGTGGTAGCCTCAGAACTAAATAGATATCTAGAAATCTCAACAGCTCGCACAGATATCATAGACACCTAAGCATTTGGGAATGGACAGCTTGTTGTTATTGGTCGAGTCGGTTTGGGGTGCAAGAGGTCCCGGGTTCAAATCCCGGCAGCCCGACCAACCCCTTCAAAGAGTTACCGACACTGCATCGTCGGAATCGGCCTTCCTGGAGTCCAGACGGAGTCCAAAAGCGGCCTTCAACACTCCGCCTGCCGTATGCCGTTGAAGGCGACCTGGCAAACTAGCGTTTGCAGTCTGTTATATTTCCTACCTTAATACCATCGAGCCAAAGTTGTTCCTCAGACCTCTGTTATCCTCAAAACCTCAGACGTCTTCCCGACCCTGCCGCGCTGAACAAGAAAAATGCAGTTGTCTATTGACGAATGAATTTCGCAACTGATACCAAGGACCGAGGAGCCAATCCGTATCGTGATCGCTGCATCAAATCAGGGCATCGAGTCTTGGCCGGTTGAACGGCTCGTAGAGTATTCTCGCAATCCCAGAAAGAACGATTCTGCGGTCGATCGTATGTGCGGATCGATTCGCGAGTTCGGCTTCAAAATCCCTTGTCTCGTTCGAAGCGACGGCGAAGTGGTCGACGGCCATCTTCGGCTGAAAGCTGCACGCAAGCTCGGCATCGCCGCGATCCCGGAAGCGTTTCGTATATTAATACGGGCCTGAGGGCACCCCGGGAAAATAGAGAGGCCCAAATCATTTGAGTTAGGGTTGGCACGGACTTTTGTTAACGCGGCTGCGGTCCATATTCGCTTCAACCACCGAATGATAGTGCCGTTCGATTCGTTCGAGGCAGATTCTGGAATCGGCGTGGGAGATTACAAACTGCCGCGCGCATGCACCTTTGTGCTGGCGCGATTCAGGATCGGCCAAGAGGTGGCCAATCGATTCGCCGAGCACAACCGAATCGCCTCGCGGCACCAGTATCCCAGTTTCCTCGCTCACTACTTCCGCCGCTCCGGTATCTGCACAAGCAATTGCCGGAAGCCCGCAAGCCATAGCCTCGAGGAAAACAAATCCCGGTCCGCCCTCGCAAGGGGATGGCGATGCGAATACGTGGGCCTTCGAAAACTCGGCTGCGAGCTCACCATGGCTCATGAATCCAGTGATCTCCAGCAGCCCCGGACGATCGGCAGCGATAGCCTTCATTTCGGCGATGACAACGTCGTCGCCGCGGCCGATCATGCGCAGTTTCAAATTGGGAAAACGCGCGGCAACTTGGACGGCGGCGCGCACCAGATCCAGCACGCCCTTTGCACGGGAGAATTTTCCGGCGAATATGACAGTGGGGCTCGATTCCTTCGGAATCTCTTTCGGAAAGAAAACGCTGATATCGACGCCCACATGTAGCACCGGAATCTCGCGATCCAAGTTGTAATACGAGCGGCAAATCTCCGCGGAATACCGGCTGGATGAGATTACCGAATCGGCCAGCCGCAAGCAGGCCTCTTCCATTGCCGCGCCGGTTCGGAAAAAATCGCCGTTACGCTCGGGCCAGCCGGTTTCGTTCGCGAACATGATCAATGGACCGTGAATATGGACCAGCGTTCGCGGCTGGCGCTTCCAATCGCAGCGATTCAGAAGGTAAACATAACCTTCGCCGCCCCATTCTGGGAAATCGATCAAATCGAGCGGAGTCCGGCCGTGCAGGGTCTCCAGGCACGCCGCGACCTCCACACTACGCGCGATCCAATCCACCGGTTCGTTGTGAATTTCGAACTTATGATGAACGTTCGCAAGCCGCATCACACGCACGCCAGCGTCGCTGATCTCGCTCGCTTCGCCGTTCGGGGATTCTGAAATCACGAAGACGTCATGCCCGTGCGCCGCCAGACTGTGGGCTTTCAAATATGTCTGCGTGCCAATTCCACCCTTTGCGCTTTCGGGCGGATATTCGCGAGAAACCAGCGCGATCCTCATGGGAGGGTTTGGAACTGCGCATCGTACAAGCGCCGATACGGCCCCTCAACGGTCAATAGCTCGGCATGAGCGCCGGCTTGCACGATGCGGCCCTGGTCTAGAACAATAATCCGGTCCGCCGCTTCGATGGTCGACAGACGATGCGCGATGATAAGCGTCGTTCGTCCGGCGCGCAGGCGCTCCCACGATTCGACCAGGATCTGTTCAGTTTCCGGATCGAGCGCTGATGTGGGCTCATCGAGAATCAATATTGGTGCGTCGCGATAAAGCGCGCGCGCGATTGCCAGCCGCTGCTTTTGTCCTCCCGAGAGCGACGCTCCTCGCTCCCCGATTACTGTGTCATAGCCGTTGGGCAGGTCGCCTATAAACTCATGCGCATGCGCGGCAGTACTTGCGGCTTCCACATCAGCCATTCGCAATTCGCTGCCATACGCGATGTTTTGCGCAATAGTTAGTGGCAGCAGAAACGGCTCCTGCAATACGACAGCTATCTGTTCGCGAAGGCTTGTAATCTTTAATGAACGCGAATCCATGCCGTCGACCGTGACACGTCCGGACCAGGGATCGAAAAACCGCAACACCAGTGAAAGCAGGGTGCTTTTCCCCGCGCCCGTCGGGCCTACAACTGCGATGGTCTCGCCGGGTTGAACGGAAAATGATACGTCGCGCAGGACGGGATGCTCGCGTTCGTAGCCGAATGTCACATTCTCCCAACAGATTTCCCCGCGAAGCCGTTGCGAAAGTGATTGGGCGCCGGCTGCGTCGCGCATTGCATTATCGGTACGCAAAATCTCCAGCACCCGGCGCGCACCGGCCGCGGCCGATGCGAAACTTGCGTGCAGATACGCCAAGGTTTCCATCGGCGCATAAATCGAAGCCAGATAGCTGAGGCACAGCACAAGGCCGCCGAGCGTCAATGAACCTTGCGCGACACGCAACCCGCCGTATGCCATTACAGCGGCCGTTCCCAGCGCGGTTACGCTCGCAGTAGCTACTTTGAACTGCGATTGCGCGAGTACCGCGCGGACGTAGGCAACGCCGGCCTGGTTCGCCAAATCGGAGAAGCGGGCGTTTTCCATCGGTTCCCGGCAGAATGCCTGCACCGCTGGAAGCGCGTTCAGAGTCTGTTCCGCGTGCGCCATCTGATCCCCTCGAATTTGCAACTCCCGATACGAGCGATCCGTCATGGGCTTGTCGAACATTCGAATCACCAAAACAATCAATGGCGCGGCGAGTACCGCAACTACCGCGAGTCCGCGATCAAATTGGGCGAGTACGCCCACGATCATCGTCAGACTCAGCAGTGAAGAAAACAGCGGCAGCATCACGTTCATCGCCAGCTCGCGCACGCACTGAGTATCCGATGTGACCCGCTGCACCAGGTCGCCGGCAGGCCGCTTGCCATGAAATTGAAGCGACAGGCGCTGCAAATGATGAAACACGTCGAGCCCGAGATCGTAAACCATGCGTGACCCGACGCCCGCCTGCACGTAAGATTGCCAGGCCTTCGCCGCCCATGCAGCGATAAACAGCGCCAATGTTCCCAGCGCCAATAGCAGGATGAGGCCTGATGCCGATCCACCGCCCGGTAAGGAACGCAGCCACTCAACCTGCGGCGGCAGAGGCCTGCCCGGAATGGCCGAGTCTAGGATCAGCTTCATCGGCCAAGGCTTCAACAGTTCGAGAAGAACGGTTCCGCACGACAGGAGGATCAGTCCGCCGATGCTTCCGCGGTGGGGAGCAGCGTAGCGAAGCAGTTGCATCCACCAGCGTTTCACGATGTCCGCTCCCAAAAGAGGCGCGAGCCTAAAACGCGCGGTTGTTCAGCCCGCTCTTTCACCGAACCACCGCGCAGAACGATCGTGCGATCGGCATGCTGAATGGTTGACTGACGATGAGCGATGAGAAAGGTAGTTCGATTCGCGGCCACTTGATTGATGGCGGAGAGCATCGCGAATTCGGTCGCATGGTCCAGCGCCGCTGTCGGCTCATCCAGAACCAGAATTGGGGCGTTCTTTAGAATCGCTCGTGCAATGGCGATTCGCTGTTTCTCGCCACCAGAAAGCGTCGATCCGCGCTGGCCAACAATGGTATCGTAGCCTTCGGGCATGCGCTCGATAAATTCGTGCGCGCGGGCCGCAATGGCCGCGTCGCGGATTTCTTCAAAACTTGCATCCGGCCGCCCATAAGCGATGTTTTCGCGGATTGTCACCGGGAACAAGAACGAATCCTGGAGCACGATCGAAATGTTCCCTCTCAGCTCATCGATGGAGAATTCACGGATATCGCGTCCGTTCAAGGTGATCCGCCCAGCCTGAGGATCCAGAAAACGCAACAACAGCGAGACCAGCGTGCTCTTGCCGGCACCGCTCGGCCCGATGATCGCGATGGTTTCGCCGGGCTTTGCCTCCAGATCCACCTCGCACAACACGGGGGAGCCGGGCGTATATGCGAAGGTTACTTTTTCGAAACGCACCAGAGCGTGATCCAGCACGGACGCGGGTTTTATGGCTGCAGGGGCATCGTTCGGGGGCAGTAGTTCGACCACGCGATCCATACTGGCTTCGATCGGCTTCATGATCGAATAGGTCTGTATAAGTCCGGCCGCGGCATTTTGCAGGTTGCGAATGTAGGTGAGAAAGATCAGCAATGTGCCAAGCGACAACGATCCCGCCAGCACACGCACGCCACCCATCCACAGAATCACTGTCATGCCGATGCTCAGGATGAATCCGTTCACCAGACCATAGGCGCTGGCAACTACTGCGCCACGCTGCGACATTGCGACGGCGTCGGCCGCCATGCTCTGCATCGTCTGGCGATTGCTTTCCTCGGTTGAGAATGCCTGAACGATCGGCATTGCCGTCAGTGTCTGATGAACGAAGCTCAGCAGCCTCGATTGGATTTCGCGCGATTGTTTCGCGCGGCGTTTCAAGACCCGTCCGAACCACACCGACGAAATCGCCAACAGCGGCGAGAGCGCGAGTGCGATCGTCGCCAGCTTCCAATCGAGCTTCAACGCAATCACCGAAATCATAACGATTTGCACGATGTGCTGACCTGGCGTGAACAGGCCATCTGTCATGGTGTAAACGCACCATGCATCGGTGTTCAGCCGGCTAAGCGAATCGCCCACAGGACTTTTTTGCTGATCGAGCAATGAGCGCCCCAGCAAGCCGCGGAACAAGTCGATGGAAACATCGCGCACCATGCGTTGTCCCGCCATGGTCCAACCCAGCGTGAGAAGCGCATCAACCGCGGCGTTCAACAAGAAAAGAGTGAAACTCGCCGTCGCGGCAAAAACGATCAGCGCCGCGGACGTTTCGGGAAGACGCACAGCCGCGACGATAAGCCGCAGTGGAGCCGGAATGGTCTCCCGCTTCAGTGCGTAATCCACCAGAATCTTCAGCGGCCATGGCTGGAACGCGGCGGCCGCCGAAGCCGCAATCATTAATAGCGCAACGCCAAGCAGAATACGCCATTGCCGCAATGCATATGGCAGCAACCGTCGATAAAGGGAACCGCTGTGCGCCATTACTCTTATTGTCGCCGCGTCTCGCCGACGATTCGGGCCGGATTTCCGGCGGCGATCGCGAAGGGCGGCACGGCAAAATCGACTACGGCAGCAGCTCCAATGACTGCGCCCTCACCCAATTCAGCCCCGGCCAACAGCACAGCGCGCGCTCCGATCCAGCTATTGCGGCCAATGCGAATCGAAGCACCCTCGGGCGGGGTGGCGCAAGAAGGAGCGGACGCGAACGTATCTGCGATAACAACTTCGTGCGCAATGAACGCATAATCTTCAATGACAACCCGGCGATTGGTCACGATGGTCGCGCCGACAAGGGTACAGAAATCACCGATTTCAACTTCGCCTTCCGGGCCGAGTTCAAAAAACGTCCCGTGATAGATGCCGCTATTTGAGCCGATCCGAACACCGCACGGTCGCTTGCTTGCGTAATGAAGAAACGCGTAGGCGCTATAAACCCAGGTGCGTTCGCCAAGCCGAACGTTCTCGGGGAGTGGGCGTGGAAACCAGTCGTGCTCAAGCATGTATTTGGCCCGGATTTCCCACGACGCGTGCATGCGCGGGAACGTGTTTCGTCACCACAGTGCCCGCTTCGATACGCGCGCCGCGGCCGATTCGCACGCCTTTCAAAATAATGGCGCCGATACCAATCCAGACGTCGTCCTCGATTTCCACTGGAGCACTGATCAACGGCGGTCTCGATGACTTATCGCCGAACGGCGCATTCGCGATGGCATCGCGCAGACGCTCTTCCGGATCGAGCGGATGAAAATCCGAATCGGCAATGGTCACGTTGTACGAAATCAAGACACGTTTTCCAATGCGAATCTGCGCAGCGCACATGAACACCGGTCCAACAATGATGCTGTCGTCGCCGATCTCGACGCGACCAGAAGGTTCGACGTTGAATTCGGTCCAGGTATAGATTTTCACCCGCGCGCCCAGCACAACGCCGGACGGCTGCGTACTCCGGTAACGCGCGAAGCTCGCCTTGCGCTCGATAAAGCATGCGGGACCAACCTGCACGTTCGCGGGAAGCGAGCTGTAGTCCCACGCTCCGGTGATTTCGAGCACTTCCGCCGTCTTCATGCGAGTCCCGCTTGCCTCAGCAAGGCGCGGAGTACCGGCTCAGAGCCGAAATACTCCGCGGCTATTTCTCTAGCGTATTTCGAATGATGCGCGTAGTCGGACTCCACGCTGCGTACGGCGTCTATCGCTTCCTCGCGATTTGAAAAACGGAGCACGCCGGCGCCCGTCGGAATGACCCTGGAAAATCCGGTATCCTGCACCACGACCGGGCGGCCTGCTGCCAAGTAACAAACCGAGCGGCAACTGAACCAACCCGACCCGGTGGCGACGTATACATTCTTCGCGACGCTGAATTCACCCCGCGATTGCTGAACGTAGTGCCGATAATCACTGGAGGTGCGTGAAATGGTGTGGGAATCGATTACATTCCAGCCGTGCTTGCGCCAGCGTTCGGCAGGTGGGGAGCCCCCGGCAGCGATTTCGAATCGCTCGCCGGACATAGCTTGGGGCACGCCTTCGATCATCGGAAATTCAAGTTCTTTCGACCCGTAGCGGCGGCCTTCGTGCTCAACCGGCTTGCCGTAGTTGTTCCACGTCAATACCGTTGTCCACGAGGTTGCGGGAGCCTCCGGACTCCAGGCGTCGACGACGACAAGCGGACGCGTCGCATGCCATTCGATTCCCATCGAAGGCAGCGAACAGTCGGGCTGACCCGTCCGCTCGGCGTATGTGAAGAAGACATCGTGTGCCCGATAGCCGTGCGAGCCGTACCATCCCGGATTGCGATCCCACTTGGGAAAATTCACGAAATGATTGTATCCGGGGTCAGTATCGATCAGGATCTTACGGGTACAGGCGAGGTACTCATCGCGCAGCAAAGTTCCACCCGAGACGTTCAGGAATAGATCCGCGGATCGCACCACCTCAAGCAGTTTTTCTCGTGCAAGTCCATAAGCTGTTCCATCCATCGCGAGCATGTGCCAACGTTCCGCCATCGACGGCGAAAACTCCGCCAATGTACGGCGAAGAAACTCCACGCCGAAGCTGGGATCTTCGCCGAACTGTCCCTTGTTGGGATCGTAGGTTTCCCAGGCGGTATCTTCGAGGTAGTAAACGTCCCAGCCGAGCCGCTCCAGCCCGATCGCGTATTGCAGGTAATCCCACGCAACTCCGCCGACCGGATACGTCGCCACCATCCCTGTGACCACAGCTCGCATATCAGCTTGGATACAAACCCCATGTCCGTACAGTGCGCGTCGCCGTGGCGAAACGATGTTTGAAGGGCTCGTCGCCGATGCCGAAATCGAAGATGGTGGCGCCTTCTTCCATCGCTTGCAGGATCAGCCGCCGCAACAAGAGTTCGCCAGGCGAGCGCTTAGCGAGCTGCACATCGAACGAGGGCTTGTACCACAAGAACTCGCCGCGATAATGAAACCCGAAATGAAAAGCGATCGGCAACCCATTCCAATCGATGCGCATGAAGCGAAACCATCCCGCAGCGGATCCGCGGGCGGCAATACCTTGGTAGAACGCGCGCTGCTGCGGCTCTAAAAACAGACTCGGCTGTGACGCTCCTTTCCATCGCGCAACATGCTGTTCGAAGAATGCGTGGAGATCGTCTTCCGTTGGACGACAGGTCTGAATTTGCAGGTCGCCTTCGCGGGAAAACCATGTTTCGCGTCGCCGCAGGCTGTCTTTCTCCGCAGCGCGCTCACCGAATGTCAGATCTAGCAGCGGTGCTGGAAGATCGCCTTCGTCCCAACACTGCATTGCACGCCGCTGTGCGGCCGTGTTTAGCAATTTGGACGTGCAGGAAGAGTCCGGGACCAGATAGAATCGTATGCCGACGAATCCGGGCGTCTCTGAAATCGCGGCGCCGATCAAATCATCCATCGCGTCACTGTTCCAGCGGCCTAGCAGATCCAGGTAGTCTGATCCGCCCGATCCGACCAGAAAAATCATGCCGCCATCCGAAAATAAGGGCGCGATCGCCTCGATCTTCTCTTGGTAGCGCAGCGCGAACAGCAGCAGCTTTCCACGACCGAATGATTCCCACCACGTGTGCTGCCACTCCCATGTCTGAAAAACGCTTGGCGCCAACCGATTCCAAGCCTCGCGTGGAACATCATGGAAGCTGGCGAGCAACACCAGGCTCATTTAACGTGCGACCTCAAGTCGACGAATACTTCCGCGTACTCGCCTTCCGGCCAGCAAAACATCTCGCCCCGATAGCGATTCAATCCCAGAATCGCGGTTGCGAAATCGAGCACCGCACACTGGCTGCGATGAGCGCGAATCGCCGCGCGTTTCGTCTTGACGTGGTCCGTGATGTCGACAATTTCATCCATGCGCGCGAGCGGGGTCCAGACCTCGTACAGCAAAATGCGAGTAAACGGGGCCGCCTGCTTTACCGCGCGCTGCAAAATACGGAACGCAGCGCGATGATCGGGGTGCGATTCGTCCGGATGCGGCGCATAAACGAGCACCGGCTGCCATTCATGCAGTTTCGCCGCCAGCCTTTGAATCAACTTGCGATGGGGACGCAGCTCGCCATCCGGCTCGCGATAGAATTCGATCGTTTCAATTCCGAGCATCTGCCGCGCCCGTTCAGCTTCATTCTCGCGCATGGCACGAATTTGATGCGGAGGTCGGTTCTGCACGCCTTTTTCACCAGAGGTCAAGAAGATGACGTGTACCGCGTCGCCTTGCGCCACATGCTTCGCAATCGATCCTCCGCAGCCGATGGCTTCATCATCCGGATGGGGGCTGATCACGAGCACTCTGCGGTTGCCGCGCGGTTTCATTGTTAATCAGCTTCTCACGAGCGGCACGCTTCGTTCCGTCCTAGTACGTCAAGTACGAAAATGGACTTGTCTGGGAAAACTTCCGGTGGTATTGTTCTACGATAACCGATAGTCGTTCGTGGGGTATGTACGGTATCCTAGTAGAGACCCTCCAAGTAGAACGTCACCCACGAATCGTCGAAGTAACAAGTATGAACATTCTGATCACTGGCGGAGCCGGCTATATCGGCAGTCATACCGCCAAGGCTCTTCACCGCGCTGGCCATCGTCCGATCGTGATCGACAACCTTTCGACCGGACATCGCTGGGCCGTGAATTGGGGTCCGCTGATCGAAGGCGATGTTAGCCACGCCGACCTTGTAAGGCACGTGATTCAGGACTATCGCGTAGAAGCGATCATTCATTTCGCGGCAAGCGCCGAAGTTGCCGAGTCGGTCGTGAATCCGCATAAGTATCTTTCCGGCAATGTGCGCAGCACCATGGGCGTGCTGGAGGCGATGCGCGACACGAGCGTGCGCAACATCATCGTTTCCTCCACTTGTGCCGTTTATGGCTCGCCGGATGTCCTTCCCATCACCGAAAATACGCCGCAACATCCGGTCAATCCGTATGGGGAATCGAAGCGCTTCGTGGAACGTGCGCTCGAGTGGTATGGCAAGGCCCACGACATTTCTTGGGTGGCCCTGCGCTATTTCAACGCGGCGGGCGCGGACCCCGACGGAGAGATCGGCGAAGAGCATGATCCCGAGTCCCACGTGCTGCCACTTGCGATTAAAACGGCGTTGGGGGAGATTCCAGCTTTCCACATCATGGGCACGAACTACGCTACTCCCGACGGCACAGCCATTCGAGATTTTGTGCATGTGTGCGATTTGGCGGATGGCCATATTCGCGCGCTCGGGTACTTGCTGAGCGGCGGTCAGAGCACAGCCATGAATCTGGGCACTGGCCGGGGCGTTTCCGTCAAGCAGTTGGTGCATACCGTGGAGCGCGTTATCGGCAGACCCGTGCAGTGCAAGCAGAGTCCCCGGCGTCCCGGAGATCCGCCAGTTTTGGTGGCATCAGCGAAGCGGGCACAGGACCTGCTTCATTGGAAACCGCGATTTGATTGTTTCGATGAGATCGTGAAGACTGCTGCCGCATGGCACTCAGCGCGGGTTCCGGTCTCCGTCGGGCGCTGAGGCGGTGGGTGACCGGCCTTACATCAGCGGCAAATTCCTTTGGCAGGGTTCGCACAAACTCTACATTCGCGGCGTGACCTACGGGCCTTTTCGGCCCGAGGCTGACGGCTCCGAATATCACACCCCGGATCGCGCCGGCCGCGATTTCGCTATGATCTCCGCCGCGGGCTTCAACGCGGTTCGTGTATATACAGTACCGCCGCGCTGGCTGCTCGATCTCGCGGGCGAGCATCATCTACTGGTATTCGCCGGTTTGCCCTGGGAGCAGCACGTCACATTTCTGCACGACCGCACGCGCGCCCGCGATATCCAAAGGCGCGTACGCGAAGGAATGCGATCGGTCGCCGGGCATCCTGCGTTATTGGGCGTGGCGGTAGGGAACGAAATACCGTCGTCGATCGTGCGCTGGCACGGCAATCGGAAGATCGAGCGATTCCTTCACCGTCTGTACGACACAGCCAAAGCCGAAGATCCAGCGGCGCTGATAACCTACGTGAATTTTCCCTCGACGGAATATCTCGACCTCGGCTTTCTGGATTTCTCCTGCTTCAACGTCTACCTGGAAACCCCCGAGAAACTGACGCCGTATGTGAATCGGCTGCGGACATTGGCCGGGGACACACCGCTGGTGATGGCCGAAATCGGTCTCGACAGTATGCGTCATGGCTTAACGCAACAGGCGGAAACACTGGCATGGCAAATCGATGCTGTCATGAGTCGCGGCGCCTGCGGCGCTTTCATTTTTTCGTGGACGGATGAGTGGTTCCGCGGCGGGCATGACATCAACGACTGGCATTTCGGTCTTACGACGGCCGCTCGCGAATCCAAGCCGGCGCTCGAAGCCGTGAAACGAGCATTCGCGCGCGTTCCCGTAGGCGGCTTGGGAGAATTGCCCTCAATTTCTGTGGTGGTATGCAGTTATAACGGCTCGCGCACGATCCGCGATACGCTCGATCATTTACAGCACGTAGCCTATCCGAATTTCGAAACCATAGTAGTGAGCGACGGTTCCACGGATGCGACCGCTGCGATCGCTCGCGAGTATTCGGGTGTCCGGGTGATCGAAACACCGAATCGTGGCTTGAGCGCGGCGCGCAATGAGGGAATGAACGCCGCCACCGGCGAAATTATTGCTTACATCGATGACGATGCTTATCCAGATCCGCATTGGCTGCATTATCTGGCGCACGGCTACCATTCCTCATCACATGTCGCGATGGGCGGCCCGAATCTTCCGCCGCTTGGCGACGGTCCAATCGCGCATTGTGTAGCCCACGCGCCGGGTGGTCCGATCCAGGTGCTGCTGACGGACGACTTGGCGGAGCACACACCGGGCTGCAATCTTTCCATTCGAAGAAAAGCATTGCAGGAAATCGGCGGGTTCGATCCGGTGTTTCGCGTAGCGGGCGACGATGTTGACGTTTGCTGGCGGCTGCAGGATCGAGGCGGCACCATCGGCTTCCATCACGCGGCGATGGTTTGGCATCATCGGCGTAATTCGCTAAAGGCGTATTGGAAACAGCAACGGGGGTACGGAAAAGCCGAAGCGTTGCTCGAGCGGAAATGGCCGGAGCGATACAACACGTTGGGCCATTTGCGATGGGCCGGACGCCTTTATGGAGCCGGCGTCATACAGGCCCTTGCCCTGCGCAACCGGGTCTACTACGGAACCTGGAACAGCGCGCCGTTCCAATCGCTGTATTCACCGCCGCTGCCGTTGTGGCAGGGGCTGACGCAGATGCCCGAATGGTATGGAGTGAATGCGATTCTGGCAGTCCTAGTGGCGTGTGGCTTCAGTTGGCCGCCGTTACTATGGCTGACTCCCATGCTTGCGGTTTGCGTGTTGATACCGTTGCTACAGGCGATGGTGTCAGGCTGGCGCGCGACGCATGCGCGAACCAGCCTGCGTTTGCTGACGATTTCTCTTTTCGTGATTCAGCCGATCGCGCGTCTATGGGGCAGGCTCGCGCATGGATTGACGCCATGGAGGCGCAGTGGGAAGGGTGCGCTGCACATTCGAGGATTCAGAACCAGTTCATGGAGCGAAATCTGGCGTTCGCAGCAGGATTGGCTGGCGCGCATTCAGTCGTCTCTGCGCGACCGAGGGTCGCTGGTGCGTCCCGGCGGAGATTATGACACATGGGACATCGAAATCGGGACGGTTTTCGGTGGAGCCCGTCTTCGCGTTGCTGTGGAAGAGCACGGAGCGGGCAAGCAGTTGTTGGTATGGCGAGGGGAAAG
>JADMIO011319555.1_pt1 | contig 28256 bp, 18 predicted proteins | sample 8958161 | NCBI WGS metagenome assembly JADMIO01 (sample SAMN16585339, study PRJNA669376) | soil metagenome | isolation source: Crop rotation soil | place: USA: Cullars Rotation, Alabama | collected 2011 | reverse complement strand
CGACAACTTGTCCACGTGGAATTCTAAGCTTAGGATCCCAATGTGCTGGAAAGGGATGCTCCGCCCTTGTGTTTCTCCATCGAGACTCGGAAGGAGGTAGGCGAAAGTTATTCCGCGATCGGAGGCCTCTATCGGCAGTATGAACTGATCTATGTCGTGGCTGAGGAGCGCGACGTCATCCGGGTGAGAACCAATTTTCGGAAGGGTGAGGATGTCTATCTCTACCGCACGACGCTCACGCCCGGGCAGGCGCAAAGCCGCTTTTTGGAATACGTCGCGACTCTCAATACGCTCCGCGAAAACCCACGTTGGTACAACGCGATCACCACCAACTGCACAACCAGCATCCGCACTCAGCGTGCTGCGACGAAGCGCCCCCCGTGGGATTGGCGTATGCTGCTGAATGGCAAGGGCGACGAAATGCTGTACGAGCGCAAAGGCATTGCCACTGCTGACCTGCCTTTTGCAGAGCTGAAAAAGCAGGGACTCATCAATCTGGCGGCACAAGCGGCGGACGCTTCGCCGGATTTTTCGGCTCTCATTCGCAAGGATCGGCCCGGGTTCTAGGAATTGCGGTTTCGAGTTCGGCAAATTCCAACGAAATTGACACTCGCACGGTATTGTCTGCCGGGTTGTCATCCTGCCTTTCTCCAACATGCGCCCGGTACTCATCCTCCTCGTTTCCGTTTTCGCCATCCTCGCACCGGCGTCCGCCGAGCCCTTCGATATCCGCGAAGGGGACCGCGTCCTTTTCCTCGGGGACACCTTGCTCGAGCGCGAGAATACCTACGGGCTGCTGGAAACGCGCCTTCACGAACAATTCTTCGATCGTGCCATTTCGGTGCGCAATCTTTCATGGGCGGGCGATACACCTGCCGGTTGGAGCCGTGCCAGCTTTGATCCCGCTCCTGCCGGCCTCGACCGTCTCAAGGAACACCTCGCTCTGGTCAAACCCACGGTCGTTTTCCTCGGCTATGGCATGGCGGCGAGCCTGCAGGAGATGACCGACCGCGCCGGGGATTGGACCCTCAATCCCGACCCGGTCCGTTACGGGGCCGAGTCGATGACGGCGGCGCGCTTCAAGACGGAGCTTGGGAATCTCATGGATATCATCGGGAAGGACGTCCGGTTTGTTCTGCTCAGCCCCATCCGCCACGAAGACCTGCGTCCGATCAAACCCGGTCTGCCGGATCCCGCCGCTCACAATAAACTTCTGGAGGCGTACACGGCAGCAATCGAGTCGCTCGCCACCGAACGCGGAGCGCGCTTCATCAATTGTTCCAAGCTGATCGAGCCGCCCTCGACGCAGAAAATCCCCACGGACGACGAAGGACTTCCCACGCGCCAGTACCTGACCGACAACGGTATTCACCTGAACGAATCCGGATACGCCGCATGGACTTCATTCGTCGCGGACGAGCTTGGCTGGCCCAAACACGCGCGGTCCCCGCTCCTGAACCCACAGGCGGCGGTCCTGCGGAAGAACGACCTCTTCTTTCATCGCTTCCGTCCGGCGAATTCCACGTACCTGTTCGGCTTCCGCAAACACGAGCAGGGAAAAAATGCGAAAGAGATGGCGGAATTCGATCCGATCATTGCTGCGGCCGATGCCGAGGTTGATCGAATCAAACGAGGCAGGCCTGCGCCGCCCGTGACTCCGCCATCGGCTTCTGTCGCGCCTGTAGCGCCCGCACCGGTCGTGCCGAGCGCACCCGCACCCGGCACGCCGCCAATTCCGCCGATCGCGGGAAATCCGCCTGCCAATCCTCCCGTGCCTCCAACACCAGCCCAGCCTGGTGCTCCCGCGCCGGACGCGACGCAGCCGCCAGTCGCTGTGCCTCCGGCACCAAAGGACTTCACCGCAGCACGGCCGATGGGGCCGGCACCGGTCTTCACCGTCCAGGAAGGCCTGGAGATTTCGCTATGGGCAGAGACGCCGCTCCTCGGCAAACCCACGCAGATGGCATGGGACCCCGCCGGCCGCCTATGGGTTGCGTGCACACCCATCTATCCGCAGATCGAGCCCGGTGCTCATCCGGACGATAAGGTCGTCATTCTCGAAGACACCAATCGCGACGGCAAAGCCGACAAATCCACGACGTTCGCCGCCGATCTCCTCATCCCCAGCGGCGTGGCTGTGGACTTCAGCCAGCCGACTCGGCCGACGAACACCGACGCGGCGGCTTCGAAAACCGCTTCCGCAAAAACGCCGCCGACCCGGCAAGCCGCCTACATCGCCGCCAGCACGGAAATCCTGCTGATGACCGATACCAACGGCGATGGCAAAGCCGATACGCGCCGCATCGTCCTGAGCGGATTCGGAACGGAGGATACGCATCACAACGTCCACACGCTTCGATGGGGGCCTGACGAGCGCTTGTACTTTGACCAGAGTGTTTATCCGCACACGCACCTGGAAACGCCGTGGGGCATGGTGCGGCTGAACGCGGGCGGCGTCTTTGCTTACGATCCACGGAGCGAGCGCGTGGAAGTTTTCTGCAAGGGCCTTTGGAATCCGTGGGGCCACACGTGGGATCGCTTTGGGCAAAGCTTCCTCACCGATGGTGCCGGTTTCAGCGGCATCGCCTGGGCATTCCCTGGTGCCGTCTTCGCCCCGAGCGAAGGCGCCCGAAAAACCATGCCCACCATCAGCCCCGGCACCTATCCCAAGTTCGCCGGCCTCGAGATTATCAACAGCCCGCATTTCCCCAGCGATTGGCAGGGAACGGCGGTCACGTGCGATTTCCGCGCGCACCGCATTGTGCGCTTCGCGATCGAAGACCTCGCGCCTTCGAAGAGCGGCTACGTCACCCGCGAACTTCCCGATCTCGTGCGCACGCCCGACCTCTCGTTCCGGCCCATCGATGTTCGCGTCGGCCCGGATGGCGCGCTCTACATCGCCGACTGGAGCAACCCGGTCATCAATCATGGCGAAGTCGATTTCCGCGATCCGCGCCGCGATCACGTCCACGGCCGCATCTGGCGGATCTCGATGAAAGGCCGCCCGCTCGCCAAGGCCGTGCCCAAGCAACGGAAGGGCAAAGGCGATCCAGTGCCGTTCCTCGGCGGAGGCAGCGAATTCATTGGAGATCTCTTCACGGCATTGGGTGATTTTGCGCCCGGTGAACGCACCGCGGGAGCGGCATTTGGATTGCGCAACGCCGAGCGCATCGCGCGTGCGGAAGTGGATCGTTTTTGGAGCCAGGAATGGGAAGCGGAACGGGAGGCGCGCAGCAATGACTCGGAACGGGTCGAAAATGCGAAGAGGAAACTGGAGATGATGAACCGGATCAGCCCCGCGCCGACTGAACTGGTCTTGAACAAGATCGAGTCGCTGGGGCCGCACAAGTCGCGCGTTCCACGTGTGCGCGTGGAGGCGATGCGTCGTCTCGCGCAGGAGAACACCGTGGCGTCTGCTTCCGCCATTCTCGAGGCGGCAATGAACGCGCCGGAAGGCGATGAATACTATGCGTTCGCTGCATGGCGGTCCATCAACGACGTGGCGGAAGCATGGACGGGCGCGCTCGCGAAGGGCACGTGGAAGCCCGATACGGTTGCCCGGCAGAAGCAGCTCGCATGGGGACTCTCGGCGATCCGTCCCGAGCAATCGAGCGCCACGCTGGCCAGGCTCATGACCAATTCCGAAGTGCCGCTCGACGGCTCCGGCGCGTGGATCGAACTGGTAGGCCAGGCCGGCGATGCCGCGGCGCTCCAGAAGCTTTGGGATCCCATCCTCGTGGGGTATGTGGGCGATTGCTGCGAGACCGACGAGACGCGCGCCCTGGCAGCAAAAGTGAAGCCTTTCCCGGGTGAAGGCGTCGCACAACGTGCGCTCAATGCCCTCCTCGATGCCGCGCGCAATCGCGGAGGTCGGCCCGCGGAGCGCACGCAACTCGCCGCGACGCTCTTCCACGCATCCGATCCGTTCCGCACCGGCGCCCTGGAGCTGGCTGGATTCTGGCGCTCGGTCGGCACGGTCGAAAAAATCCCCGAGTTGCTTGGCGATCCCAAGCTCCCGCAGGCCACGCGCCGGGCTGCATACCGCACGCTGCGCGCCATCGGCACCGCGCCTGCACGCGCCCTCATCGAAGCGAACTGCGTACCCGCGGCGGCGATTGCCGATCGTCGCGAAGCCGTGGCCGCGCTCGCTTCCATCGATTACAAGAGTGCTGCGAAATTTGTTCCGGACGTTTTGAAATCGGTGCCGGACGAAAACGCGGCATACGCTTTCTGGCGCGATCTGCTGGCCATCAAGGGCGTGCCCGATCAACTCGCCGCGGCACCGCCGATTGGACTTCCCTCACACGCGCTTTCCGGCGGATTGCGTGCCGCGCGTGAAGCCGGCAAACCCGCCGCGAAACTCGTCGAGCTGCTTTCACCCACGTCGCCCGCGACACCTGGCGCGCAGGATTTCCAGGCCATGGCCGAACTCGTAAAGCGCGATGGCGACCCCGCGCGCGGCGAAGAGATTTACCGCCGTGCGGCTCTGGCCTGCGTCACATGTCACGCCATCGGGGGAGCCGGTGGCAAAGTGGGCCCTGAACTCGGCACCATCGGCGCAAGCGCCCCGCTCGACTACATCATCGAAAGCCTGATCGTTCCCAGTGCGAAGGTGAAGGAAGGCTACAACGGTGTCAGCTTCACGATGAAGGACGGCACCCTCGTCGCCGGTGTCCTCGCGCGCGAAAGTGCCACCGAGTTCGTCGTGAGAACTGCCGCCGGCACCGAACAAGCCGTGGCGAAAGCGAACGTCACCGCGCGAGACAATATCGGTTCGCTCATGCCCGCCGGCCTCACGCAGCAACTCAAGCCGCGCGAACTTCATGACCTCGTCGCCTTCATCGCGCAGCTCGGCAGAGCAGGCGCCTACGATGCGAGCAAAGCCACGGTCGCCCGCACCTGGTGGCTCACGGGCGCCGACACGGCGCACCCACTCCCGGTTTACACGAATGTCGATGGTACGCTGCCGCAGGATCGTCTCACCGCGCTGCTGCCGCTTCTGCAGGGCGAGAAGATTCAGGCGACTGCGAAGCTGACCACAACGGTCGCAGGTAAGACGCGGTTCACGCTGGCGGGCATTCGCGAGGCATCCCTCGACGGCAAGGTACTGCCGGTCGCGAGTGAGCCCAATCCCACCGTCGCGCTCACGCCCGGCGAACATACGCTCGTCATCACGCTCGATCCCAAGAGTCTTCCGCCCGCGATTCGCGCCGAGGCCGACGGCGTCCGGTTTACGGCTGAGTAGGACTTGGCGGGATCCGTGTCGCCTCCACTTTTTCCTCGGCCTTCCTGACCGCGGTCTTGCTGCCAATGCCCATGGCCGCCAGTTGTTTCTGGCGATCGAGATTCGTCTTCGCAAACTCCGCGTCCGTTCGCTGCAAGAGCGCCGTGGCGTCGGCGGCAAGCTGCTCATTCGTCTTCAGCGAAGCTTCCGCGGAGACGATCATTTCCTGAACGCCTTCACCCTTCGCGAGCCGGGCGCGCAGCGCATCCAGTTGCAGTTTCGCCGCCGCGACACGCGTTTGCTGGTAACGAAGGGAAGCGCGGTTCGCCTGGATGACCGCGCGCTCCGCTTCGACCTTCGAAACCACGCCACGCTTCTGCAGATCCTGCCAGCGTTGTGCCTTTCCTTTGGCGCGCTCCATGTCCGTGCGGGCCTTTTCAACATCGGGGAGCTTGAACGAATCGTCCGGCTTCACGTCCATGAGCAGGATTCCCGGTTCGAAATCCAGTGGGTCGCCCGGCGCGCGTTTCGGCAGGTCGTCCTGTGCGCGCGTCGCATGCAACGTGCAGCAAAGCGCGGCGAGGAATGGATAGCCTCTTCGCACGATGGCTGTGCGCCGGTTCATTTTCCGTCGATGTACCGCTGCCATTCCTCCGGCAGCGGTGCCCGTTCCACGCCGTCCGCGATCCGCCCTTCGAAATTCGGGTCAAACTGAGTGGTCGTCCCGTACACCATGATGGCATCGCTCGCGCCTTCCACGCGCAACGCGTGAGCCACACCCGAGGGAATCACGACGCCGGCATTGTTGGCTCCGCGTCGTTCGTCGCCTTCGATGATGAAACGCATGGCGCGCCTCTCCATGCCCGCGCGCTCGTCCACGAGCAGCATCTCCACGTTGCCCATGATGAAAAACATCGCGTCCCATTGCTCACGATCATAGGGCCGGAGCGAAAAGTTTTTCGGCTCTTCCACAAAGAGCCGCCGGAACCACGCCGCCGGATCGGTGTCTTCAGGAATATGCGGCGGATGAATGTGAAAGCCCTTGGCCGTGCCGGCGAACATGCGCGCCGTGGCCCACTGGCGCGGCCAGAGCCCGATGTCTGCCAGCGCGCCTTCACCCTGCCTCGCGAATTCGCCGAAGAACCCACGATGCCGCTGCGCGTAGATCTTCCGCGCGAAAACCTCCACGCCGGGAATCCATGCGGTGGCGAGTTCCGCGGCGCGACCCGCGATCTCCCCCGCCTCCACGCCGGTAGTCCCGAGCCGCTCCGCAAGGGAACGCGCGGAGTAGTCGCGCTGCGAAAGCGTTGCCTGGGCCTCGGGTCGAAGTGCGTGCCAGCGATTGGTCATTCGCTGAATTTAGGCATTTGCCGCGTACCATGCCACCGTTTCCTCCAACCCGGAATCGATGCCGATGACCGGCTCGAATCCGAGGACCTTTCGGATGAGGGAAATATCCGCGGCGGAGTGGAGGATGTCCCCGGGTCGCGGAGGACCATGGACAACCGATATTCGCGGTTTGCCGGTGAGCGCACAAACCCGCGAGGCGATCATCTCATGGAGTGCGCTGAGCGTAGTACCGCCGCCAAGCGCTACATTGAAAACGGCTCCGATGGCTTCACGCTTTGGCGTACGTGCCGCGAGAAGGTTTGCCTGCACGACATTCGCCACGTGGCAAAAGTCACGCGTCGCGGATCCGTCGCCATGGATGACACACTCCTCCCCGCGAACGCTCTTCGCGATCCATTGCGGAATCACGGCCGCGTAACCCCCATGGGGATTTTGTCGCGGTCCAAAGATGTTGAAATACCGAAGACCCACGGTCTCGAGGCCGTAGTGATCGGAGAACTGCCGTGCGTAGAGTTCGTCCATGAGTTTCGAAGCGCCATAAGGCGAAAGCGGACGCCCGATCTGCGTCTCCACCTTGGAGGGCGCCGCATCGTCGCCGTACACCGCGCTGGAACTCGCAAAGACTACGCGCCGCACGCGATTGTCCCGCGCCGCCACCAGCAGGTTCAGCATTCCCGTCACGTTCGTTTGGTGGCAGCCAATCGGATCCTCGATCGACAATGGAACCGACGTAAAGCCCGCGGCGTGGAGCACGTAGTCGCAGAGATTCGACGCCTCTCGGCAATCGCCAATTTTCACCACGGTCCCTTCCTGGAAGGTAAATCGTTTCCATGCGCCGGCTCCCACCCGCTCGCGAACGTCTTCGAGATTGCGGGGCGAACCCGTGGAAAAGTCATCGAGCCCCACGACCTGCTGCTCCAACTCCAGCAGCGCTTCCAGAAGGTGCGAGCCGATGAATCCAGCCACACCGGTGATCAACCATCGGCGGGGTTCAGCGGCGAGTTCAGTACGGGCGATTTCGTAAGCGGTCATTGAGGGCGCATGTCCTACGCTTGATTTTCGCGACGCTCGTCAAGAAGGACTTGCGGCTGCACAGTCGCTATTTCGCTTCCTTCGGTTTTTCCGCCCTCTTCGGCACCCCCAGCCGCGGCCTGGGCTCTTCCTTTTTCGCCCCTTCCGGAGGTGTGAACTGAAACGTGTCAGCGGGAAGAGCTTCGTTGAATTTCCAGTCCGCGAAATCCACCTGCGCTCGTACCTTCATTTTCGAAAATTCAGGCATCGCTCCGGGCAATTTTGTCCCCTCGAACTCTTTTGTAATTTCAGCCATGTCCATGAACGTGACGATGCGGCGGACTTCAGGCTTTTGGCCTCGTACAATCCATGCTTCCCAGCGCATCCCTAGTTGTTCGAACACCAGGTGGTCGCACTCCGCGCCGTCCACTTGTTCACCACCGGAATGACTCGCCTTGATGACGCCGTTGAGAATGGCCGCGTGCGGGTCGGATGCAAAAAGCGATAGAAACGCGGCGAGATTTTGCTGCCCGCTCATCATTGCTTCCGTCGTCTTTGCCAGTTCCGTGAGTGAGTCCGGTGCATTAGCCACGCTGTATCGCTTGAGCGTGGCCTGATACGTCGTGAGTTGTTTCCCGTCGGTGACAAAGGTATACGCCATCATTCCGTCTCGCGCGATCAGTGCCAGGCGGTTGGGTCGCTCGAAAGCAAAAGTGTATTTCGACGTAAGTTCCTGCTTCGACGATTCCATATCGATGTTCCGCGTCACCTGCATCGTTCCGCTCACGCGTTCGGCTGAGCGGTAATACTCTGCCAGCGGTCCGAGGACTTTCTCGACTTCCGGCGGCGGTGATTGTGGAGCAAACCTTGAAGGATCAAACGGTGCGCCGTGGACCGACGAAAGCGCGAAAAGGATGGGGAGGAGGAACTGTTTCATTGGAGTGAGGTTCGTGCCGTGGGCTCCCAAGTCGAGCAGTGAACGCCTGCCGGTTCGCGTTACTTTGCAGCCTGCTGAAGCACCGTTTCGTACTGCCCAATGATGCGATCGAGGTCGAACTCGCGGGCCTTCTCCCAGCTTGCACGCTTCATCGCCGCGAGAACGTCGGGACGATCCAGGAGCCAGTCGATTTTCCAGGTCCACGGGTCCTCGTGTAATACAGGGAGCAGAAATCCATTGCGTCCATTTTCGACGACGTCCTGCACACCGGGAATATCGCTGGCAAGGATGGCAAGCCCGCACTTGAGAGCTTCGATGCCGGCAACGGGAAGCCCTTCGGATTGGGATGGCATCAGGAGAACGTCGCTCGACCGAAGGATGCGTTGAACTTCGGCAGCATCCAGCCAGCCGCGAACCTTCACGTGGTCCTCGATGCCTGAGGCCAGCACGCTTCGCCGGAAAGCTGGCATCAACGGCCCATCACCAATCGCGGTGAGCCTCCAGTTCTTGAGGCGGCATTTTCGCAGGACCGGTGGAAGAAACGTCGGGCTCTTTTGCTCGTTGAATCGCCCGACAAACACCAATTCGCGAATGTCCTTCGGAGCCGCGGGCGGCGGCGCGCCAGTCATGTCGACGCCATTCAACACGCAATGCACTGGGCGATGATAGGCATCCACAGCGAGCTTGCGCACAAAGGAACTCACCGCCGTTGCGGCTGCCGCTTCGTGCCACACGCGATGCGCAAAGGGACCAATGAAACGAAACAGCTTGTCCGTCTGTTCGGGTACGCCACCGGGAACATCTCCAAGATGCGCAGTGAGCACATACGGAACGCGCGAGAGTCGGCGTACTGCCCACGCGAGCATTCCGGTGGGCATCGCGAAATGCGCATGAATGACATCCGGACTCCAATTCCACGCGTGTTGGAGCGCCGGCCAGAAACTCGTGGCGCAATACGCTCCCATCTCATGCACCCGGCAGGTATCCGGAGCGCGCCGGCCGCTCGCGGTACGAAATACTTCCACGCCTCCGATTGTTTCCCGCACGGATTTCCACCCCAGCGCCGCCGTCTGCACCCGCACCTCATGACCGCGCGCGACCAGCGCTTCCGCAACGGTCTGCGCAACTCGTCCTCCCCCGCCGCCAATGGGCGGATATTCATAACAAAGCACGAGAATCCGCATCGGTCAGGCTCGCGATGAGTGTGGATCGTGTGAAAAGAGTCGGCCGGTCATGAAACCGGCGGACTATGGGCGCTGCGAACCCGGATGGAAAGCGGCACTGCGAGACTCTCCGAAATCAGGCAACCAGTTCGCGCCTGCGCCGGAGCAGGGGAATAAGCATGGCCACGCACGCGAAGGAAACCGCGCTTGGCTCGGGAACGGCCGCTGCCGCCAATCCGTTGCCGAAGTCATCCATGACGACGAAGGGATTGCTGCCGTTCAGGCCGGTGGTTCCGGCCGTGCCTAAAAGACCGGTCGCATAACTCCACGTCCACGCCCCGGTGGTCACGCTTCCGGTCTGCGTGTTGAAGACGGAAAGGGCGGTGGCAAAGTCGGAATCGTCGAGAGGCACGTTGTCGTAACGTGGAAAAGCGTTGAGCAGTGCTGCTTCGGGTGCCGTCAGGCCTGTGTCGAAGAGGCCGACTTCATCCAGGAGGCCGCCATAGGAATCGGTTTGATTGGAGCGGGTCAGCGCGCCGATTCCGAACCGATTGAGGACGGGGTGATTGACGGAGGTTGCGCTGGAGCCCGAGAGCTGGCCATCCACGTAAAGCGTGCGGCTGTTTGCCGCGGAGAAAACGGCCAGGATGTGATGCCACGCTCCGTCGTTGCCAGCATTGGGAGCGAGCGTATTCACAGCGGTCGTGTTGCGCGCAACGAGCTGAGGCTGGTTCGTATTGGGAGCCAGGCCAACGGCATAATACGAGGCAGTCATGGTGCCATTGCCGAGGAACACCGCTGCGCGTGTGAGGGCGCTCGATTCGGTCGTCTTGACCCACAAGCTCAGCGTAAAGGGCGTCGAACCCAGGATCGATGTCGCCGTGTTGTCCGTATTGTAGATCAACGCCTCATCCACATCGGTTTGCGCGGTGGGCGAGAACTGAAGTGCGCCGCCGAGGATGCCGCTCGAACTCTGCCAGTTCGACGCTCCAATGCCGGCTGTAGCGCTTTGAACCCCACCCAAGGCAGCCGCATCATTGGCCACGTTGCCGGTCGTTTCATTCAGGGGGTAGTAGATAACGATGGCAGCCTCGGCATGCCACGCGCCGAACAAAGCCAGTGCCAGGATGCCAGGAAGAGTGGTGGGGGATTTACGGGGACTCATGACGGGAAAGCTACGCGGAAAATCGGAGCAATCGAGCGCGAACCACCAAACGAAAGTTGGGATATCAGGCCCTACTTGCCGGGTTTCGGTGCTGTGCGCAGGAAGGCAAGAAGATCGGCGACGTCCTGGTTGGAGAGCCCGCCTTCGAGACCTTCAGGCATGAGCGAGGTAGGCGCCGCGCTCCGGGCTTTGAGATCGGTGCGGAGAATGGTTTCCAATGCGCCACCGGGCATGGCGACAGAAAAGCTAGTGGCCGTTTCAGCTTTGATGATGCCTGCCAGCGAACGGCCGTCCTTCAGTTCGAGGATGGTGGCCGCAGTGGCTGGTTCGACGACGGCATTGGGATCGAGAATGTTTTTGAGCCAATAGTCGGCTGGCTTTTCGCGAAGCGCCGTGAGGTTCGGCCCGACGTCGTGGCCGGCGCCGTCGAGCAGGTGGCAGATGGTGCAGCGTTGCTGGAAAATTTCGCCGCCGTGTTTGGTGTCGCCGGAGAGATCGAGCGCCGGGGTGTAGCTTTTGAGGATTTCCGCGCGGCTGCCTGCTGCTGCTGCGGGAATCGGTGCGACGGCTTTCTCTGCGGCGGGATTCTTTTTCGTCACCGCCCCGGCGCCGGCTGGGAGGGGCACAGGGTGTTTTGCCGCGGAGCTTTGAATGGCTGCGCGGAACCAGGGGATCTCAACGCGAGGATGCGACTCCAGCGACTGGAAACTGAGAGTCAGCAAAGCCGTTTCCGCGGTATTGCCGTCCCACTCGCCGAGGGTGAATGCGAGTTGCATGCGTACGTTGAGGTCGCGATCCCTTGTCATCGCAGCGATCTTCTCGATCAACTTTGGGGCAGCGCGTTGATAGCGTTCACTCACCCGCAAAGCCTGCGCCCTGACCATGGTATGAGGATCATCGAGGGCGCCGGTTAGTTGCTCGGGTGTGAGGCCTCCCAGCAGATCAAGGACGCAGAGCGCATGCAGCCGAACCTCCGGCGATTTTGATTCCTGGAGCTGGCGAGCCAACGGCGGAATCGAGGCGGCGTCCTTCCTGAGTTGCAACTGGAGCTGAATGCGGTCGCGCTCCGTCCCGCTTGGCGAATCGAATGCCTCCGCAAGCGCGACGGGATTCAGCTTCGTAAGATCGCGGACGGCTGGGACCTTCGTTCCGGCGGGAACGATACGATAGATGCGACCCCTCTCCGCACCCGCGCGCGCATCGATCTTCGAGAGCCGGTCCGCTGTGATCCAGCGAGGGTGCTCGATGAGAAACCGATACATATCCACGATGTAGAGCGCGCCGTCCGGACCTGTCCTCGCTTGCACGGGGCGGAACCACACATCCGTGCTCGCGAGAAACTCGGAATTGAGTTCGTCCCCGGCGCGGGAAGCGGCGGGTGGAAAGCTCGCGTCGAGCCGGATGCGCGTGACGAGATTATGCGCAGGCTCGCACGTGAAGGCGTTTCCGGAAAAGTCGGCACCAAGCAGGTTCCCGCGATAGATGCCAAGGCCGCACGATGCCGTGAAACGGGGCGCAGCCTGCGGGTCGTTGTACCGCGGTAGTTCCTGCGAAATCGGATAGCAACGCGAACCGCCCGGAGTGAGCGGCACACGCGAGCCGGGTGCTGTAGCCTTGGGATTGCGCGCGAGGTAGTGGTCCGGCAGGGGAAAGTAATAGAGCTGGAGCGAGTTCTCGCAGCCAAACCATCGCCCCCAGTCGTCGCGCACACGGCCAAATTGAGTGAAGCCACCCGCGGCTTCGAATTCCCGCGTATCCGGACGAAAGCGGAAGTCGCGTTTCCCGAGATCGATCTCACCGCCGGTACCGCCGCGAATTTTTCCGCCAAGCAAACCATTCGCGCCATAGACCCAGCCATCGAGCCCTGGCGTGAGGCTGTTTACGCGCGCCTGGTAATTGTCCGTGGCAAAACCGCTGAAGAGCTTTTCCACTTTGTCCGCGCGGCCATCGCCATCCGTATCCTCAGTGTACAAAATATCCGGCGCGGCGCAGACGAGCGCACCTTTGTTCCACGCCGTCACGCCCGTGGGGAAGGGGAGACCGTCGAGAAAGACCGTGGCCTTGTCGTAGCGCCCATCGCCATCAGTGTCCGAGAGGACCTTGATTCTCCCACCTGGTTTCCAATTCCCATCGAGCCCGGTGGGGTAGTCGAACATTTCGCAGACCCAAAGGCGTCCGTCCGCACCCCAATCGATGGCAACTGGCGATTGCACGAGCGGCTCGCTCGCGACCAACTCGACGGCAAGCCCGGGCTTCGTTTTCAGCGTTCGAATCGCGTCGCCCGGCTCGAGCGGAACGGTGCCTTCCGTGCCTCCGGGTCCGGCTGCCGCGGCAAGGAAAGCCTTGGGCAGGAGCCCGTGCACGGCATCGATGATCTTTTGCTCGAGCCCGGCTGCGAAGCGATTGGGTCGATCGTAATAAATCATCGCCCCGCCGCCTTCGTATCCGCCCTCGGTGAGAATGCGCTCGCTCGGAATGTAAGCGGGAGCGTCGTTCGCGTACGCGATGGTGATGACGTTGCGAAGTTCGCGTTTCAACCGCAGGCTGTAGTCGACAACCACTTCCCCCGGCAAAAAGATCGTCGCGAGTTCATCGCCAAACAACCACGTCTGGATCGAATAGGTGAGATGTGTCGGGATGCGTTCCCCATGGTCCAGCCGCATCAGATTGAGGCGCGCGTAGTAGGCGAGTTGGCCACCTTTTTTCAAGACATCCAGCCATTCGGCGCGCGTGCGCGGAGTGTCGTACGCAAGCTCGATTGCACTGCGGCGAATGGTTGGCAGCGCGGTCACCGCCTTGAGTGGCCCGCCCACGAGGCGCTTCACTTCATCCGCGACTTCGCGGCCTTGCGCGGATGCGATCTCCAGGCTGTCGCGCGCATTGGGATTCTGATCCGCTCCGCAACCGACGGAAGCGAGCGCGATCGCGTCCGGGAAGTCGCTCTCGATTGCCTCCATCGCGGCTCCGGCCCAATCGCCGTTGATCTTGCTCTGAGCGAGCGTCACGCAATGGCACGCATAGCTGAACCAGATCGCGCGCACCTTTCCCTCCGGTGTGCGCACAACGAGGATCGGCAGGTCGTGATCCGTGGGCCCGCCCTTCGTACGCCGGTTGATCGCGAATCCCGCCTTGCCCGTCGCGACCGAAAGCGTGGCAGGTTGCGCATCCTTGAGCGCAGCGAGCGCGACCGATTGCAGCGCATCCGTGAATTCCTGTGTGTAGCGGTTCAGGTGGTCCCACTCCTCCGGCGAAAGGTCCTGACCGAAGATGGGGTTCGCAATCCCACGGAGCATCGGCGCCGAATGAGTATGCGTGGCAGTGATCGTAAGCCGATCGTCCTTGAGTCCGCACTGCTTCCCGAGCCGCTGCGCCACTTCCGACACGATGCTCTCCGGCACTCCCAAATTGTCCGTCGTGATCAAAAACGCAGGCCCTTCCTTTGGATCAACAATGGCCAGCGCCTTCGCCCAAATGCGCCCGCTGACTCCGTCCGACTCCGTCTTGCGGACGGCAAATCCATTGAGGCGGATGGGGTAGTCCGGCGTGACGTCGATTTTCGCGACGCCGATGCGGAGAGGCTCGGCACGCGAGACGAAAGCGATCAGTAGGAGGAAGACGGCGATACGGAGGGCTGGCATAGCGGATTTAACACTTTAGCCAAATCCCGTAAAAGAGTGCGAGCCCTATCCTCTGGAGAGTTCGGGACGCCGAGCTTTGAAAACGAGATCGTCAGTTGCTCCTCATGCGGCTACTTGCGCCCCGAGTACGTGTTCGGCGGTATCCTTGAAGCCCGCGTCCAGCTCGAAGAGTTCCATCCACCGGGCCCTGGCTTCCTTCGCCTTCTCCTGTGCCTCGAGGCTCAAGGCCATTTGGTAGAGAATCTCCTTTTTCAAACCCTCGTCTTCGCCCGCGAGTTCGAGCGCGAGTGTCCTGGATTTTTCGCCAAGTTCCTTCAGGCCCACGCCATCGTAAGCTTGGGCGAGCGCCGTCAGCGCTTCCACGCGTGCGATCGTCCTGGAGTGCTTGCGGGCGCTTTGAAGCTGGAGGATCGCACGCATCGCTTCGCCCTGGCGGAGCAAGGCGCTTCCGAGTTCGAGCCGCAAATCGAGGTCCGAGGGGTGTTCCTTCACGAAGAATTCGATCTCCTCGAGTTCGCGTTCCAGCGTGAGCGACCCTTGCCGGCGCTCCAACTCGAAAGCCTTTCTTCGCAATGCCGGCGAATCCTCGATTTCACGCCGATATCCGATCCATTCCAGCAGCGTTTTCGAATCCCCACGATGTTCCAGGACTGATATCAATTGATCGATGGAGGCCAGGTCCTTCGGATTCTTTTCAATGGCAGCCGCGAGGCGCTGCTCCTCGTTGCCTTGAATTCCCTGCCCCGGGGCGAGGATTTCCGTGAAGCTCTTGCCTTCGCCCCATCCGTCTCGCGAGGCGTTTTCCGCCTGGGTATCGCGCAAGGCCTTGTCGACCTGCATATTTCCGGGAAACTGCTTTTGCGTGTGTTCGAGTACCGCGATGGCCCGCTGATATTCGCCTTGCTTCCGCAAACCGGCAGCTCTCGCGATCAGATGCTCCGCAGAGGGCGTCCCCTCGGCAATGACGTCCCGGCAGAGTTGTTCGATCTCGGGCCAGCCAAGCCGCTCGGTGGCGTTGAGAAGCAGTTGGTTGGCGCCGACTTCGCACGGGTTTTCCCGGAGGGACGCCTCGGCAACTTCGACGTCCCGCAAAGCATCGGCACTCGGTTTCTGCGAGAAGAAGATTCCACTCGCCGCAAGCTTGAGCTGCGGGCGGCAGTTTCCGTGCTTTTGCCGATACCTGGCCACCTGGCATCGCCGCAAGAGCACGCGCGCTCGATGTTCCTGGGGATGGATTCGGAGAATGGCAGCGCAGAGGGTCTCGGCGTACGCCAGATTGCCGATCAATTCAGCTTTTTGGGCACGGGTGAACGCGTCTTGAATTTCAGCAGTAGTCATATTCGGAGGGAGTCAACTACCCATTATAGCAGGTCCTGACAGAGAGTGAAGTCATTCCGTGCGAGCCGCCCTCACAGGAGTTCCCTCCTGTTTTCCTGCTTAAATGCTTTTCGGCCTTCCGCGGCGCGGAGCCCGGCGGCGGGCGCAGGCGGTTCGTAGCGGTTCCTGAGCCTCTCCGTGCTACTTCGCGTGCTCCGCCTTCACGTGCTCCCCGAGCAAGTCGGCCCCGAAGTCGTGATCGAAATCCCGCCACACACAGTGCACGTGGTTCGCCTGGTTCTGCACGTTGTCGTACTCCAGCACGAAGCTGCCCGACTGGACGCGATAGTAGTGCGGCTCCCCGCGCTCCACGCCTCCTGCCCATGCAAAGTACAGCTTCTCCAGCCCGCTCTTCTCGAGCTTCGCAAAATCCTCTGCAGCTACATCGGGCCGATGCCGATCCAGATATTCGTGCACCAGTTTCATCAGCGTCGTCCGCTGCGGTTCCTTCAGGTCGGTCCACGCGATGCCTTCCGCTTTCGTGCTGTTGCGCCCCGGCACGTTCAGGATGTCCTTCGGCGCTTCCGCAAGGATGATGGCTTTCTTCTTCTGCTCATCGTCCAGCGATTTGACCAGCGAACGCCCGAGTTCCTCCTCACCTCCCAGGATGCGCGTGCCCGCTCTCGCACCTTCCTTCACCTCGCCCGGATTCGACCCAAAAAAGCTCGGCGTCATCGACGGCGCGCCGCCTCCCGCTGCCGTGAAGTTCAACGAGAGATGATGCCCCTCGACACGCCATCCCCAAGGCTCAGTGCCTGGCGTGCCAAAGATCGAAAAGACATAATTCTCCGGATCGCGCTGCGGCCCTTTTCCTTTCTCCAGTTCCGCCAGCACAGTCTCCAGCGACATGATGCTCGTCGCCTTGGTAAATCCCCGGTGCGACAGCCCCGTCGCCAGCATCCCGTACGCGAGCAAGCGCTGCTCCTGCGTCATTTCCTTGATAGGCAGACCCTTTCTCGCCCTCGGAATAAAGTGCCAGTCCAGACGTTCCTTCCCGGCGAATTCGAAGCTCACCTTCGCCTTCTGTTCCGGGGTCAGCGTTACGAGGAGATTCTTAGCGGACGCCGCCATCTCCAGTGTGGCATCGTGGGCATAGGCGAGGGGAGCGAAGAGGAGGACGGCGAGAAGGGGAGTGCGCATGGGCGAGGTTGGTTGAGTGGGAAAACTGCTACTGGGGTTTCCAGGATTCGTCGAAGAAACCAGCATCATAGATCGCTCCGGGTTGCTGTTCGTTAGGCGGCGTCCGAAGGTCGATCAACGCCCAGTCTGGAAGTTTCGGCGTCTGCATCGAGTTCGACGTCCTGCTTCCCATCCGGAAGGTGAATCCTGAGTTCAGCACGATGTAGCGCTGCGGGTTGAGTGGGTTTGGATAAATCATAGCGGGCGCGTGATGGGCTGCATCCAGCTTGGCGGCGCCAAGTTCCAGCGTCGAGGCAGTCCACTTTATGGGGAGTCTGGCGAGTACTTTGCCCAACAGGGAATTACTCGATGGATCGCCCCACAGGATAAGGTTCGCCTTCGTAACATCGTCCGCGGTGATCGCCTTGTCGTCCTTGACGATCGCATCCCCTCGGAAAACCCGGCGCCATTCCGTGATCGCCCGATTCATTTCGCTTTGAGCCCATGCGCCCACTTCGCCATTCAAAGCTTTGCCGGTCGGCCGCACGAAAATAAACCGGCCCACAAACGCATCGTCGATCGGCCCCGATACACCATGATGTTTTTGTGATGTTTCGTTCGATGCTGGAGAAGAAACTCCCCATTTGCCCTGTGTTTTGGCGATCTTCGTGACCCAAGGCGCAGCCACTGGCGTACCCTTCAGTTCTGCCCCATCCACGATCACCCGCGGCGCATGGGTCTTGTCGAGGGGAATGGGCTCATTGAAGCGCAGCGTGAATTCGGTGACACCCTTCGTCTCCACCTTGATCGTTCCCTCATCCACGATCTCCGCTTTCACCTCAGCACGCTCCCAATGCTTCTCCATGAGATCGATCGTCACCCAGGCGCTCGTGTTATATCGCGTTGTGTAAGTCACCAGGTGCACCTTGCTGGGCACTGGCTTGCGCCCTTCGGCAATCCTGCCGTCCAGCCACGCCTCCAATTCCTTCTTCGCCCCCGGCTCATACTTATGCCCCGTCTGCGGGCCGATGAATCTCTGCAGCTTCATGCCTTTTTCGGCGAGCACCTTCTCCATCAAGTCTGCACTCGCCTTTTGCGGGTCGATCTCCCCTGAGTAAGCCGCCAGTGAAGTATTCGCCAGGTTCTCCGCATAAGGCGGCGCATCGTACCAGCGCCATAGCATTTGCTCCCACCAGGGTGGCGGCGTTTTGCCTTCCTTGAAAACGCCCGCATAAATCGCCGTCTCCGCGAATCCCGCTCCGGGCGTCGCCGCGCACCAAAGCCCGGCGTGATGCGTGGAAAAATGCCAGACGCTCGCCCCGCCCATGCTGAATCCCGCCACCACGACGCGCGCCCGATCGATTGGCGTCCGTTTCGCCACGTCCTCCAGCGCCTCAAACGCGTCCATTTCGCCCGCAAACTTCGACGCGTTGCAAAACCTTCCGTACAATTCCACGAAGATCGCTCCCGGCACCGTCAGTTCCGGCTTCGCCTTCATCTGTCCGCCGCAAAACGCCAGTTCCGTCAGGTTCTCGCCACGCCCGTGGAACCACAGGATTACTGGCCGCGCCCGCTTTTCGCCCGGCGTCCAATCCTCGGGAAAACTCACGCCGTAAGGCTGCGCCGAGTCATCGATGTTCGACACATAGCCACGCACGCCACCGCGTCCCGCCGCAATCCACGATGCCTTGCCGCCCGCCAAATCCTCCGCCCTGCGCATCCCCTCCGCGAGCAGATCCTTCGCTGTCTTCACCTGCTTCACATCCATGAATTCATCGTACCGCAACGCCCAGTCCACCGCCTTGTGAAGCACCGCCACGTCTGCGATCGGTGCGGCCAGCTTCGGATTCTTCTTCAGCGCCAAAACCTTCGCACCCAGCTCCGCCGCCCCCTTCTCCAATTCAGCCCGATCCGCATCCGGAATCTTCACCCCCGCCGGCGGCACCTGCTTCTGCGTAGGTGGTGGCTGTGCGGACGCCGCCAAGGCGGCAAAGCTAATGGCTAGCAAACAAGGCAGGGAGCGCATTTTGAAATTCATGTGTATTGGCTGGAATCGCTAGGCAGCGAAGGAATGAAGGAGCTAACAGGATTCTCCTCGCCTGTTTCCCCTTCGCTGCTTCGATCCTTCGCGGTTAAAAATCACTTCCATTGCTCATCAAAAAAACCCGCATCATAAATTAGTCCCGGCCATTGATCGTCCGCAGGTTGGCGTACATCCACAATCGCCCAATCCGGCAACTTGGGCGTCTGGTCCGAGTTATTTAGCGCAGCCTTCTCGCGAAAAGTATGGCCTGAATTAACCACGATATATTTCTGCGGATTGAGCGGGTTCGGGAAAATCAGGATCGGCGCATAGCTTGCTGCCTCCAGCTTGTACCCACGGAACTCCAGCGAATCCCTGCCCCACTTCACCGGCAGTTTGTCCGCGATCTTTTTCAGCACCGCGTTCGACGACGGATCGCCCCACAGGATGAGATTGTTAGCCTTGATGTCCGCTTCCGTAACCGCCGTGTCGTCCTTGATCGGCGCATCCCCTCGGAACACCTGCCGCCACTGCGTCGTCGCATGTTCCATCTCGCTCTTCACCCAAGTCCCGATCGCTTCCTGCTGCGGCTTCCCAGTGGGGCGCACGTGCAGAAACGACGCCATGAACGCGTGGTCGATCGGTCCCGCCAGGAAAGCATGCTTTCCTCCGTCGGCCTCGATGCCCGTCTGCCAGTGTTCGCCCTTTTTTGAAAATGCCGCCGAATTACCGCTCACTGCCAGGTCGTCTCCGTCGATCTTCACTCGAGTCACTCCTGCCGGCACTTCCATCCTGAGCGCCGTTACGTTTTTCGTCTGCACAGTGGCGTTCGCGCCCTCGTAACTCGCATCGAAATCGGCGCGTTCCCACGATTTCCCCATGCGTTCGATCATCAACCAGGAGCGGCCCGGATAGATGAGATTGTAGGTCGTGAACTTGACTGACTTCGGTTTCGCTTCCTTGCCCTTCTCGAGCGCATCGCTAATGAACTTCTCGATCTGCGGCTTCGACTCCGGGTGATACTTGTGACCAGTCTGCGGCCCGATGACTTGCGGGATCTCCACCCCTTCTTCTTTCGCGTAGCGCACCATGATATCCGCCGCCTGTTTCTGCCCATCGATTTCCCCGGAGTAAGCGACCACAGGTAATCCCGAGAGATTTCGCGCCATCGTCGTCGAATCGTACCAGCGCCACAGCACTTGTTCATACCAAGGCGGCGTCGTCTTTCCCTGGCCGAACGAGCGGAAGAACTCGGCCGTCTCCGCGAATCCCGCTCCCGGCGCAGCGGCAGCCCACGTCCCCGGAAAATGCGTCGCAAATTGCCAGGTGCTCGCCCCGCCCATCGAGAACCCGCGCACGACAACGCGCGACTGGTCGATCTTGTAATGTTGCGCCACGTCGCGCATCGCCTCGAACGCATCCACTTCGCCTGCAAATTTGTTCGCGCAGCAAAACCGCCCGTACAAATGCAACACGATCGCCCCTTCCGGCGTGAACTCCCCTTTGTTGCGCTGGCGATCCTGGATGAATGACAACTCGCTGAGCTTCTCTCCGCGCCCATGACACCACAGGTGAAGCGCCCGGGGTTTCGTGTCCTTCGGAGTCCAGTCCGACGGCACCACCAGTCCGTAAGGCTGCACCGAGCCGTCGATATTCGAGCGATAACCCCGCACCACCAGTCCGTTCGCTTCATTCCATCCTGGCGTTCCGGCGCGAAGATCCTTCGCTCGCTGCATCCCTTGTGCGAGGAAATCGCGCGCCACGTCGAACTGTTTCACATCGAAAAACTCATCGTACTTCAACGCCCAGTCCACCGCCTTGTGAAAGATCTCCACGCTCGGGACTTCCGCCAACTTCTTCGTGTCGGAGTAATAATCCTTCTTCAGCTTCGCCACCTCGAACGCCAACTTCATCGCCCCATCCTGCAACTCCGCCCGCACATCGTCGGGAACCGCAACTCCCGGCGGCGGAATCTTTTTTACGGGATCGGCAGCGAAGGTCGAAACGGAGAGAAGCGCGAGCGCGCACGAAAAACGGCGGGAAAACATGAATGCCGGGCTATCAGCCGCCGTTCTCCACCGCAAGACGCCCGCGACCCCTCAAAAGTGCGGAAACGTTCCACCCAATGTTTTCAAGCGTTCGCTCCGTCCTCGATCACCACTTCGGTGCCCAACGGTACCCGGTCGTAAAGATCGATCACATCCAGGTTGCTCATCCTCACGCAGCCTTCGCTCGCCGGCGTGCCGAGGCGCGATTCCGCGTTCGTCCCGTGGATATACACGTACCGGTCGTACGTGTTGGCGTTTTCAGGATCGAGACCCGCCAGCCAGAGGATGCGCGTCTGCACGTGATCCTTGTCATCCTCTTCCAGCCCGATCTTTCCAGTCGGCTGCCGGCTCACGAAGATCATTCCTGGCTCCGCGCCATCGCCGTGCTTTTCCTCCACGCGGAATCTTCCCAAGGGGGTCCGGTTCGAACCGGCTTCGGCGCCAAGCCCAAATCGGGAGGTCGAAATCGCATACCTCCGCAAAAGCGCGCCGTCCTCCGCGAGGAGGTCGAGCGTTTGAGAGGGCACGTGGACGTAAATGCGCATGCTTCTACCGATGCCCCGGGTTATTCCTGTTGTCGATTCCTGAACTGCCCCAGGGTCCGTACCCACAAATTCCACCATTGCGGTTCACCAATCCGGGTTGAATCACCCGTCCCCATCCGCCAATCCTCCGCTCCAGTCCCCACTCCATGTCCGTACTTCGTCGCACCGAACTCCTTCTCTTTTTCGCCTGCTGGCTGGGCTTTGCATGGTGGAATCAAGGCGGAGGCTGGAACCAGAATTCCCGTTTCGCCGAGGTGCGCGCCATGGTGGAGGAAGGCCGTTTCGCCATCGACGACTTCCTCGTCTATCGCCTCAACGACAACGGCCGCATCGAGCGCAAGCCAGTCGATCACTGCGAATACACGGAGAACGATGGCAAGCGCATGCGCCTCTGCTGGGTGGACGGCACATGGACGTTTTTCCCCGTCAGCACGCGCCCGCTGGATGAAGGCGTCGAGCAGATCGCCTTGATTGAGGTCTCTTCCTCAGGCGACGTCGCTTACGTCGAGAAGACCGGCCATTTCCATCCGAACAAACCTCCCGGCACATCGTTCCTCGCCCTGCCTGCCTATTTCGTCATCTACAAGATCGAGCGCGCTCTCGGCATCGACACGGATCAGTGGTGGACCCTGAATCTCAATCTCTGGCTCACCACCATTTTCAGCATCGGGCTTCTCTCGGCCGTTTCCTGCGTGCTCTTCTTCCGCCTCGTTCGCGAATTCACCGCCGGCTCCAACATCGCGGCCCTCTCAGCCACCATCGCCCTCGCCTTCGGCACCACCTTCTTCCCTTTCGCCACGATCTTCTTCGATCACGCCGCCACCGCGGCTCTGCTCATCGCGTCCTTCTATTGCATTTGCTGGGATCGTTGCAGCGTCGAAAAACCCTGCGCGCTCAACGGCGTGCCCGCCGACCTGCGGCATCTGCTGGCCGGTTTGAGCGCCGGCTTCGCAGTGGTCACCAACTACGTCGCCGTCGGAGCCGTTGTAGCCCTTGGAGTCTATGCGCTCCTCGCCAATGGAGGCTTACGCTGGCGCCGCGCGATCATTTTCGCCTTGGGAGGAATCCCGTTTGCCCTGCTCCTCGGCTGGTATCACACCGTCAATTTCGGTTCGCCCCTGGCCATCGCGAACGATTTCCAGAACCCCATTTTCAAGGATCAGTCCGGCGCGGTGCTCGGCATGTTCAATCTGCCGAATCCCTATGTGGGCGCTCTCATTTCCGTGTCGCCCTATCGTGGCATCTTCTGGCTCTCGCCGATCCTCATCCTCGGCTTGGTGGGTCTGGTAGTCTGGCTCTGCGAAAGGACCTGGGTGCCAGAAGCGCGCCTTGCGCTGGCGATCTTTGGGTTCTTCTTCTTCGTGAACATGGCGTTCAACGGCTATCACGGCGGCTTCAGTGCCGGTCCGCGTTACCTCGTGCCGGGCCTGCCTTTCCTCGCGTTGGGCCTGGCCGTGCCTTTGACTAGTGTGCGATGGCGCTCTCCCCGTCTCGGCGGCGCATTCCTCGCTGTCATCATCGCGGTGAAAGTCGCCGAGTGTGTCATCGGAGTAAATGGTCCCACGCCGCTTTGGCCACAAATTACAGTCATCGCCGCCTTCTTCGCAGCCGTCGCGGCCGCCATCGTCTTTGCTTCGTGGCGCATCCTCGCCTGCCTGCTCATCGTCATTTCCATCTTTCAGAATACGCTCCTCACGGCCACCGATGGCCAATGTTCCCTCGCGGTCGGCGGCCATGCGCGCATCGATGACGCCCATCGCAAAGACGACTTTTTTTGCGACATCGTCTCCGAATACGCCGCGCCGTTTTTCCTTACAAATCGCTGCGGTCCGCTCCTCCGCCAGATGACGGACATCGAGATGGAAAAGTTCGAGGCCCGTCTCGATACCGAGCAGGGCGACCTCACCCCCGCTTCCCGCGAGCAGGCTCTCCTCGAGAACCAAGCCTCCCTCGAAGCCGCCATCCAGCGCGGCGATCGCGATCCCTTCCCCCTCGCAGCCATCGAGGGCCCCGTCTCAATCAACCCCGTAGCCGCCTACGACGGCCTTCTAGGCTACGGCCTGTACCCCCTCGGCAGCGAACCCAGCCGCTGGAGTTCCTGCAACGCCGGCGAATTCTTCCTCCCCCGCAGCCGCTGGAGCGTCCTCCCCGTTATCCTCGGCGTCGCCCTGCTCCTCTTCGCCGCCTATCGTTCCGTCCGCTCCCTTCCTGAACCGCCCTTGCGGTATTAGTTGCCGGAAATGAGGAGAGTGAGACCGGGAATTGCTCCAGAAATCGCCAGCAAAATGAATCTCTCCCGCTCCGCCGCCCTCTTGCTGATCCTGCTTTCCACCGCGAGCGCCGTCCCGATCCCGATCACCAACCCCGGCTTCGAGAGCAACGTCCTTCCAAATCCCTCCCCCGGCGCAAACGACAATTTCATCACCGCCGTGGGCGAAGGCAGCGTCATCACCACCGTCCCCGGCTGGAACTTCTCCGCCACGCAGGTCAACTCCTTCACCTGCTACGGCGGCGTCTCGGATCTCGGCATTGGAAACCACGCTCCCGATGGCTTGATCGACAACAACATCGCCTGGCTCTTCATCAACGAAGGCCGCCAGACCGGCACGATCAGCGTGGAGCAACTGCTCTCCGCAACGCTCCAGAACAACACCCGCTACACGCTCACCGCGCGTGTCGCTCAAGCCGCCCACTCCGAGGGTAATCCCGCGCTCGATAACCCAGTCTTTCCCGCGCTCGGCAACGGCGTGAGCACCGGAGACGTCTTCGCACGCCTCTACCTCGGCACTCCCGCCACACCCATGCCCGGCTTCCTCTCCGGCCTCAGCTTTGTCTCAGTCCCCGCCGACGACACATGGGTGAATTGGACCCTCGTTTGGGAGACGGCTGCCGCTGAGTCACTGGCAGGCGCCACATTAGGAATCCAACTCTTCAATCGCGCCAACACCTCGAGCCTGACCGTCCCAGTGGAAGTCTTCTTCGACGACATCGCCCTCAACGCCGTAGCCGTCCCCGAGTCTGGTTCGTTGGCGCTTGTCGGATTCGCGTCGGTTTGCGCCCTCGCCATGAGGCCAAAAAGAATCTTACTTGGATCCACATGTCGTCGTTCGACATGCTTCTCGAAATCATCGCCATGAGCGATCAAGTCTTTGACCTCGAAGGAAGCCCTGAAGGGGTTTGATCAGTCAGCCCTGGGTTGGTGCGAGCACCGCGAGCGCCTACCAGGGTCCCCAACCAGACACATTAACCATCTGCTCCGCGAAGCGCATCAACGACGATTCGATCGTTGCCGCGAACTCCGGTATTCGATACCCCGAATTCCACGGTGCACACGAGCCACCTCATCCCGGAATCCCCTGCATCCAGGTTATCTCTGATGCAAATCGCCGTCTCTGCCGTACTTCTCAGCACTGGCGCCGCCTTGGCCGAGATCACCGTCCAACAGACTGAAATCGCCCCGCGCGCAGCGAACTCTCGCGTTCCCGAGGTGACCGCGCGGGATCACTTCCTCGCGCCGCAGGCAGTTTCCGCGGTGGACATTAGTGCCGACGGAAAATTCATCACGGTCGGGACGATGGCTTTCAGCCACGATGCCAATGTATGGCAGTTCGGGCCGGACGGCACTGTCATCGCAAAACGTCATTTTCCGCCGTGGGCGCCCATGCAGGTCGCCACGCTCAATAGTGGACGCGCCATGGCAGTCGGCCTCGCGTATTCGCGCGTCACTTCGCCCGACTCGACCGCGTGGTTCGGGCCAACTGATGAGTTATTTGCTGAATCGCTGAAGGACGAGCTCGCTGAGGCTGACTCGCAGGACGCACAAACTGCGCGGTGGCGTCCGGGCAGCGGCGACGACTGGCGCACCGGATGGTTCGCGAGTGCGTTGGGTGAATTGTTCGTGCACGGGCCGGACTGGATCTTCAAACCACCTCAATGGTTCCTCGATGCGGAAGGACGTCGAACGGAGTTGCGATACGAGAAAAAGAACCAGTTGCCAACAAATCGCGCACTACGCATGGCGGCGAGCGCGGACGGACGCCGCGTAGTGTTTGGTTGGCTGGGTTTTGAAAAAGACGTGCAGCGTGTGCCGGAAAACCCGAATGGGCTGGAGCTGTGGCAAGTCGCCCCAAATCAAAAACTATGGTCCGTATCTCCCGAACCCGCCGAACCGCCAGCGTTGCCTAATCCCGTGGCGGATTTCGCTGCGCAGGCTAACACGTTCCGTTTCGCGGCCGATGCGTTGGTACCTGGTCATGCGACTGCCGCCGTTGCGCTGAATCGCGACGGTTCGCGCGTAGCCGCTCTCGAGTACGCCGTCTCAGGCTGGGTGCGAACCGGTCCAGCCATCGGAAAATGGGACCCGCCGATTCACGTGTTGAATTTCCTGTGCAGGCAGCGGGGTCGCTTGCGCGTGTTCGATGGCGAGGGCAAACCCGTTTTCGCCGAATCGCTGCCCGTGGACGGTTCCTTCGAACTCGGTTTCAACCCCGACGCGAAAGAAATCTGGTGCTGGCCGGCGTCATGGTTCGCACGTGGCATGGCGGGCGAACCATGGCTGCCAGTGGATAGTCCCGCGCGCACCGTCTATCGCATTGTCCCGGATACGCGCTCCGCCGAGGCACTCATGTTTCCGGATGCGATTGCGTCCTGCGCGATTAACTCGGCCGACGGCTCCGCACTGGTGTCGTGCTGGGACGGCTCAATTTATCTTCTGTCGCATGAGGGCAAACTCACAACCATGCATGATGTTGGCGCTCCCGCGCGCCTGGCTTGGAGCAGCGATGGCGCCTTCGCCATAGCCGGGACGGCCTCGGGTCAATTGTTGCGCATCGAACAGGACGGCAAACTCGGTTGGCGCCATCCCATCCCCGCGTTGGCATTTCCGCCCCTAACGAAACCGCCGTCGGAGGTCGTCGCCGGCCTGCCGATCTACCAGGGCGGTCGCATCTCGCGCGGCGAGCACGCGTATGTCGGAGACATCTGGGTCATCAAAAACGGACGCAATGCGGTCATCGTGGATGCCGGCGGCCTGTCCGGATTCGCGGAAACAAAAGCACGCCTGCGCGCGCTCGAGATCGAAAAGTTGACGCATGTTTTGCATACGCACACCCATGGCGATCATTGTGGCGGAGCGTACCTGTGGCGCGCCGCGGGCGCCGAAATGGTGGGGCCCAAGTCCGCGGGCATGGCGCTCACCTGGCTCATGCCCATGCTAACCGACTACGGAATCTATCCGCCGCGCCCGCTCGATGTGCCGCTCCGACTAGCGCGCGTCGGCGACGAAACGGATTTCGAAGTATCCGGTTTGAAGTTTCATGCGTTCTTCGTACCCGGACACAGTTTCGACCTGACCATCTACACGACCGAACTCGGCGGCAAACGCATCGCCTTCACCGGCGACCTGGGATTCGAGAACCAGGATATTCTGCATCGCTGCTGGGGCGATAAGGAAAAAGCGCGTCCTGTCCTGGCAATCATTCGCGATAAGTTGCTCCCGTGGAACCCGGAGATCGTATTCACTGGACACGGCGTGCGAACGAATGGATTGGAGTTTCTCTCGACACTCGTGCGGCAGACCGAATCGGCCCTGAGGCAAGAATGATAGATAGTGGACAACCTCGATCCTCCAGCAGCATTCAGGTTTGGAATCATTACCACTGGCCAGAGAGTGCTCGTATTCTTCCTGTCGTTGTTGACGACGTCGTGCAGGGAAACAATCTGCAAAGTTTCGACGTCCTTGGAATGATAGGAACGGTCTTTCGGCACGCTGCGGAAGAGATCGTCTATTCACCCCTGTCGATGTTCGGCTATGTCCTTTTTGGTTTCGCGAAATCAAAGCTTTGTGTTCTCATCGTGCCGGTCCTCGGAGTTTCCTTCCTCATCATTCTCTACTCCGAGACAGAATACTGGCGGGGCATCGCCCTCTTGCTCGTTTTCGTCCCCATGAACATTCTTTGGATCAAGGACGGCAGCCTGATCACCTGGTGTTTCATGGCCTGCTACCTCGGAGCGATACTCTACTGCTACCGCCGAATCTGCAAAATCAGGGAACTCGAATGGTGAATGGTTCTCGGAACGGGTTGCGCGGGGTGTGTCCAACTTCTGATTCGAACCCCGCTCCCGCACAATCCGGACTCCTCCGTCGATCGAGTCATCTTGGGCGGAGTTCCGCGACTGCGGGGCGAACTCGAAAGACCCACTTCCGCAGCCAATCACCTTCTTAATCCTCAAATCCTGCGAATCCTGTCCAAACCCATTCCAGTTCCATTTCCTCCCTGAAACTTCAATCGCGGAAACCGGCCCGACTTTCGCCGCATCGAGGCTCGGCCAATTTACTCCGCCGCACTTAAAGCTTGCGAATCCGAAACGGACCCGGAGCACCAACAGGCGATGAACCCGATTCACCGCCACCGTCGGCACTCGCCGCCATTAGCAAAGACCGCGGATCCGTCGCAGCAATCTGCGATCGAGCTCTCCACGTTCATTGTCATCGCTCAGTCCGGCGAAAAACCGCGTCCCTATGCACCAAAAGTCCCCGGCACGGCTTTCACAGTTCAACCAGCAGTCGGTAGTCACAACCTCTCAGGACACCGTCCACGCTCTGCAAAAACCCCCATTTGTATGCACAGCCGAGGGGACCGAGACAGCCTGCGCGT
>JADMIO011116480.1_pt1 | contig 28256 bp, 21 predicted proteins | sample 8958161 | NCBI WGS metagenome assembly JADMIO01 (sample SAMN16585339, study PRJNA669376) | soil metagenome | isolation source: Crop rotation soil | place: USA: Cullars Rotation, Alabama | collected 2011 | reverse complement strand
GAGCCGCTGGCCGGCGTGTCCGGTGCGTGGGCGGCGCGGATGCGGGAGACGCTGGCGCGCGAGCGGGTCGACGCGGTGGTGGAGTGGGCCCGGGCGGAGATCCGGGCCGGTGACCCGGCCGCGCCGCTGGCCGCGCTGACGGAGCTGGACGCCGCCTACCCGCACGCCGAACCGGTTGCCGCGACGCTGATCCACGCGCTGTGCGCGGTGGGCCGGTCGGCCGAGGCGCTCGTGCACTACGCCGCCGTTCGGGAGCGGCTCGTCGAGGATCTCGGCGCCGACCCCGGTCCGGAACTTCGGGCCATCCACGCCGCCGCCCTGCGCGGCGAGCTGGACCGCCCGGTGGTGCTGCGGCGCGGCGTCCCGGCGCAGCTGCCGGCCGACGTATCCGCCTTCACCGGACGCGACCCGGAGCTGGCCCGGCTCGACGCCGCGCTCGCCGACGCCGCACCGTCCGACCCGGCCGCGACGGCAGTCGTGATCTCGGCGGTGTCCGGCACCGCCGGCGTCGGCAAGACCGCGCTCGCCGTGCGCTGGGCGCACCGCGCCCGCGACCGCTTTCCCGACGGGCAGCTGTTCGTGAACCTGCGGGGCTACGACGCGCGGCGGCCGCTGCCCCCGGAGGACGCGCTGGCCGGGTTCCTCGCCGCGCTCGGGGTCGCCCCGCACGAGATCCCGGAGCCGCTGGACGAGCGGGCCGCCCGGTTCCGCACCGAGATCGCCGACCGGCGGATGCTCGTGGTGCTCGACAACGCGAGCAGCGTCGAGCAGGTGCGGCCGCTGCTGCCCGGCACGGCGTCGTGCGCCGTCGTGGTCACCAGCCGCGACAGCCTCGCCGGCCTGGTGGCGGTGCACGGCGCCCGCCGCGTCGACCTCGACCTGCTGCCGGCGCCGGACGCGATCGCCCTGCTGCGCCGGCTGATCGGGCCGCAGGCGGCCCGCGAACCCGACGCCGTCGCCACGCTCGCCGAGCAGTGCGCCCGGCTGCCGCTGGCGCTGCGGGTCGCGGCCGAACTCGCAGCCGAACTCGCGGCCGAACTCGTCGCGGACCGGGGCGCGGTGCCGCTGGCCGACCTCGTCACCGAGCTGCGCGACGTGCACCGGCGGCTGGCGCTGCTCGACTCCGGCGGCGAGCCCGGCACCGCCGTCACGTCGGTGCTGTCCTGGTCGGTGCGGCACCTGCCGCCGCCGGTCGCCCGGATCTTCGCGCTGCTCGGTCTGCATCCGGGCCGCGACTTCGACGCGTACGCCGTCGCCGCGCTCGCCAACACCGGCCTCGACGAGGCGCGCGACGCCCTCGACCGGTTGGTGCGCGCACACCTCGCGCACCGGGTGCCCGGCGGCCGCGTCGGCATGCACGACCTGCTCCGGGCGTTCGCCGTCGTGCTCGCCGGCAGCGAGCGCGCGGCGCTGAGCCGGCTGTTCGACTACTACCTCGCGACGGCCGCCGCGGCGATGAGTGCGTTGCATCCGGCCGAGACGTACCGGCGGCCGCGGATCCCGCCACCCACGACGCCGGTGCCGTCCTTCGTCGACGGTCGGGCCGCGCTGCAGTGGCTGGACGCGGAGCGCGCGAACCTCGTCGCGATGGCCCGGCACGCGGCGGCGCACGGCTGGTACAGCCACGCCGGCCGGCTCTCGGACACCCTGTTCCGTTACCTGGACGCGAGCCACTGGACCGACGCGCTGGTCGTGCACACGTCGGCGCGGGAGGCGGCGCAGCGGGTCGGCGACCTGGCGCAGGAGGCGAGGGCGCTGGAGGCGGTTGCCGGCGTGCACCACCACCGCGGCCGGTACGAGCGGGCGGCGGACCTGCACGCGCAGGCGCGCGACATGGCCAGGGCGGCCGGCGAACCGGTCGACGAGGCGCGCGCGACGGCCAACCTCGGCCGCGCCCTGCACCAGTTGGGCCGGCTGGCCGAGGCCGCCGGGAACTACGAGCGGTCGATCGTGCTGTACCGCGCCACCGGCAACCGGAACGGTGAGGCCCGCGCGCTGGCTATGCTGGCCGGCCTCGAGGGGCGGCTCGGTAGGTTGGCGGAGGCGGCGGAGCACAGCCGCGCGGCGCTGGCCGTCTTCGACGAACTCGGCGACCGGATCGGCATGGCCGACACGCTCACCAGCATGGGCGACCTGGAGAACCGGGCCGGTGACTTCGCGTCGGCCGGGGCGCTGCTGGAGCGCTCGCTCGCGATCTACCGGGACGTCGGCAGCGGGCTCGGCGAGGCGTGGGTGACCGACATGCTGGGCGTCGCGGACACCGGGCTCGGCCGGCCCGACAAGGCGGCCGCGCGGCACCGGGCGGCGCTTGCCATGCACCGCGAGATGGGCGACCGCGACGGCGAGAGCTTCTCGTTGAACGGTCTCGGCGAGGCGGCGCTTGCCGACGGGCGACCGGCGGAGGCAGCGGCCCACCACGAGCGGGCGCGCGATGTCGCTGTCGACACCGGCGCGCGGGAAGAACTTGCCCGCGCGTTGCGGGGGCTCGGGCGGGCGCGGACGGCGCTGGGCGAGACGGCGGCCGCGCGCACCGCGCTGGAACGGTCGCTGGCGCTCTATACAGAGCTGGACTCGCCACTGGCCGACGCGGTCCGCGCGCATCTCGCCGCGCTGTAGCTTCGATTCTCCGCGATCTTGGACTCCGGTCGGTGCTGGGGCACCGACCGGAGTCCAAGATCGCGGAGAGTGGCCGGATCGCGGCCCCCCGTGCAGCCGCGATCCGGGCTTCATTCACGCTAGCGAGCGCGACATGAGCCGGACCGCAACGCGGGTGGTGACCGGTGCCGCCCGGTCGCACCCGCCCCGAACTGGGCGGATGGACTGCGCACGGCGTCGATAGACTACCGGCGACCGGCGGCTCGACCGGCAGTTGCGCCGCCGCCGGTCGGGCGGCGCGCCATTGGACGGGGGCTCTGGCACGGCATGACCGCAGGACGCGATCCATCGACATTTGGCGATCTCCTGCGCGCCTTCCGGGACCGGGCCGGCCTGTCCCAGCAGGAACTGGCCGACCGCGCCGGGCTCGGTATCCGCACGCTGCGCGAGCTGGAACGCAACCGGGTCGCCCGGCCCCGCGTCCCGTCGGTGGAGCGGTTGGCGGCGGCGCTGGGGCTGTCGGCGTCGGATCGGAGCGACCTGCTCGGCGCGCTCGGCCCGGGCGCCGCCGGTGTCGGGCCCGGCCGGCTGCGGGTCGAGGTGCTCGGGCCGCTGACTGTGCGGCGGTCCGGGATCGCGGTCCCGGTGGAGTCGGCGCAGCAGCGGACCCTGCTCGGCCTGCTGGCGCTGCACCCTCGTCAGGTGGTGCCGGTCTCCGAGATCGTCGACGCGTTGTGGGGCACCGATCCGCCGCGGTCCAGCCCGCAACTGGTGCACCTGTACGTCGCACAGCTGCGTCGGGTGCTCGAACCCGGGCGGGCGGCGCGGACGCCGTCGCGGGTGTTGCGGCGCGCGGCCGGCGGCTACGCGCTCGACCTCGACCCGGCCGGGCTCGACCTGGCCGAGTTCGACGACCTGGTCCGCAACGCGCACGGTGACGAGAACGCGCTCGGCCGCGCCCTTGCGCTCTGGCGCGGCCCGGTTCTCGGCGACCTCGGCGCGCGGCTCGCCGCCCATCCGACGGTGGTCGCCGTCGCCGGTCGCCGGATCGCGGCCGGCCTCGCGTTCGCCGACCTCGCGATCGGGCGCGGCCGCTACGGCGACGTCCTGGACCTGCTGCGGCCGCTCGCCGCCGCCGAACCGCTGCACGAGGGCCTCGCCGCGCGCCTGATGGTCGCGCTGGCCGGTGCCGGCGAGAAGGCCGCCGCGCTCGGGCTGTTCGAGGAGGTCGGCCGCCGCCTGTCGGCCGACCTCGGCGTCGAGCCCGGGCCGGAACTGCGCGCCGCGCACCTGCGGGTGCTCCGCGACGAGCCGGCGGCCACCGGCCCGTCGCGGCGCGCGACGGAGCGGGCGCCGGCCCAGCTGCCCGTCGACAACGCGGCCTTCGCCGGCCGCACCGAACCGCTCAAGGTGCTCGACGACCTGCTCGCCGACCGGCCCGCCACCGCCGCCCTGATCTGCGCGATCTCCGGGACCGCCGGGGTTGGCAAGACGACGCTCGCCGTCCACTGGGCACACCGGGTGCGCGACCGCTTTCCGGACGGGCAGCTGTACGTCAACCTGCGCGGCTTCGACCCGGACGGGGCGGGCGTCGAACCGGCGGAGGCGGTCCGCGGGTTCCTCGACGCGCTCGGGGTGCCCGCCGACCGGGTGCCCACCGATCTGGCGGCCCGGGTGGGGCTGTACCGCAGCGTGCTCAGCGGCCGCCGGGTGCTCGTGCTGCTCGACAACGCCCGCGACGCCGAGCAGGTGCGCCCGCTGCTGCCCGCCGAACCGGGCTGCCTGGCGCTGATCACCAGCCGGAACCGGCTCGCCAGCCTCGTCGCCGTCGAGGGTGCGCACCCGGTGCCGCTCGACCTGCTCGACCCGGACGAGTCGCGCCACCTGCTCGCCCGCCGGCTGGGCGCCGGGCGGACGGAGGCCGATCCGGCCGCCCTCGACACGATCGTCGGGCGGTGCGCGAACCTGCCGCTGGCCCTGGCGATCGCCGCCGCCCGGGCCGCGATCGAGGGACTGACGCTGCGCGCGCTCGCCGACGAACTCGGCGGCGAAACCGACCTCGACGCCCTCGACGCCGGCGACGCCGTGACCCGCATGCGGGCCGTGTTCTCGTGGTCCTACCGACGGCTGAGCCCGGCCGCCGCCCGGCTGTTCCGGCTGCTCGGGCTGCACCCCGGCCCGGACATCTCCGAACCGGCCGCCGCCAGTCTGGCCGGAGCCGGCGTCGGGAGCGTCGCTCCACAACTGCTGGAACTCGTCGACGCCAATCTGCTCGGCGAACCGCGTCCCGGTCGCTTCGCCTGCCATGACCTGTTGCGCGCGTACGCGTCGGAACTGGCGAACCACGACGAGACCGCGACCGACAGGCGGACCGCGACCGGGCGCATCCTCGACCACTACCTGCACACCGCGCACGAGGCCGCGCTCATGATCGGTCCGCACCGGGATCCGGTCGCCCCGCCGCCGCCCGACCCGGCCGTGGTCCCGGAGCCGATCAAGGACCGGGACGCGGCGATGGCGTGGTTCGGCGCCGAGTACCCGGTGCTGCGCGGGCTCGCCGACCTGGCGGCGCGGCAGGGCTTCGACGCGCACGTCTGGCACCTTGCGTGGGCCGTGGAGGACTTCCTCGACTGGCGCGGCCACTGGGCCGACTGGGTGGCGATGCTGCTGGCCGCCGTCGCCGCCGCCGAGCGGCTGGGCGAGCGCGGCCTGCAGGCGCGGGCGCACCAGAACGTCGGCCTGGTCTTCGCGCGGCTGGGCCGCTACGACGACGCGGAGGCGCACCTGCGCCGCGCGCTCGACCTGTTCGGCGCCGACGGGTACCGGCTCGGCCTGGCCTACGCCCACCACAACCTCGGCATGCTGTTCTCCCGCCTGGAGCGCCACCACGACGCGCTGCGGCACTCGGAGCTGGCGCTGCACGAGTACGAGGCCGCGGGCGACCCGGTCGGCCAGGCCAACGCGCTCAACGCCACCGGCTGGGAGCACATCCAGCTGGGCGAGCACCGGACCGCGATCGAGCACTGCCGGCGGGCCCTCACGCTGCTGGAGGCCGCCGGGGACCGCTACAACCAGGCGAACACCTGGGACAGCATCGGCCTCGCGCACCACGAGCTCGGCGAGCTGGAGCTCGCGACAAGCAGCTACCGGCGCGCCATCGCGTTCTACCGCGAGGTCGGCGACCGCTGGGGCGAGGCGAACACGCTCGACCGGCTCGGCGACACGCACCACGCGGCCGGGCGCACCGCGGCGGCCCGGGACGCGTGGCGGCGCGCGGCCGAGACGCTCGACCAGATCGGCGACGCGGGCGCGGCGCAGGTCCGGGCGAAGCTGGGCTGATCGGCTAGGGTCCGCGCCGGGTGGCCGCAGCGTCACCCTGACTCCGGCGACCTTGGAAATTGGTCCGGTCTTCGGCCGCCTGATTGGCGCTCAATAGAGGTCAGGTTTGCTCGTAGCGTCGGGGCATGACAACGCTCGCCGTACCGGCGCCGGTCCCGGCCGCCGCGGTCGCCATCCGGCCCCGCCTCGTCAGCCGGCCGCTGCTGCTCGTGCTGCTCGCCGACTTCGGCGGGCTGGCCAGCTTCTACCTGCTGCTCTCGCCGGTGCCTCAGCACGCGATCGCGGCCGGCGCCGCGGCCAGCATCGGCGGGTTGGCGACCGGGGCGCTCATGCTGACCTCGGTGCTCGGCGAGTTCCTGGTTCCGGGCGTCGTCGGCCGCTTCGGGTCGCGCGCCGTGCTCATGGCCGGCCTCGTGCTGCTCGGCCTCCCGTCGCTCGCGCTGCTGGCGGCGGCCAGCGTGCCGGTGGTGCTCGCCGTGTGTCTCGCCCGCGGCCTCGGGCTCGCCGTGATCTTCGTCGAGTGCGGGGCGCTCAGCGCGCGACTGGTCCCGGCCGAGCGGCGCGGCGAGGGCCTGGGCGTGCTGGGCGTGGTCGCCGGCCTGCCGGCCGTCGTGGCGACGCCGTGCGGCGTCTGGCTGATGGACCACGCGGACCCGGCGCTCGTGTTCGTGCTCGGCGCGGCGGCGGCGCTGGCCGGCGCGGCGGCGGTGGCCTTTCTTCCGGCCTCGATCGAGAGCAGCGCGACCGATGCGGCCGATGCGGCCGATGCGGCCGGTGCGGCCGGTGCGGCCGGTGCCGCCGGTGCCGCCGCCGCGCGCGGCATGGCCGCCGGTCTGCGCAACCCGGCCCTGGTGCGGCCGGCCGTGACGTTCGCCGCGACCGCGACCGCCGCCGGCATCGTCGTGACGTTCCTTTCCGCCGTGACGGCGGCACCCGGCAACCTGGTGGCGCTGGCGCTGCTGCTGCAGGCCGCGTCGGCGACCGCGGCGCGCTGGTGGGCCGGCCGGTACGGCGACCGCCACGGGGCGACCCGGTTGCTGGTCCCCGGCGTGGTCCTGGCGGCTGCCGGCACCGCGCTGTTGGCGGCAGCCGGGAACCCGGTGCTGCTGCTGGCCGGGATGCTGCTGTTCGGGGTCGGCTTCGGTGCGCTGCAGAACGCCACCCAGGCGGTGCTGTTCGAGCGGCTGCCGGCCTCGGACTACGGCACCGCGTCGGCGATCTGGAGCGTCGCGTACGACACCGGCTACGGCGCCGGCGCGTTCGGGTTCGGCGTGCTGGCCGGGTTCACCGGCTACCCCGTCGGCTTCGCCCTGACCGCGACCGCGATGCTCGCGACCCTCCCGCTGGCCGCGCGCCGCGCCCACCGCGGAGCCTGACCCGACTCCTGCAACGCGATCGTGGAAACGGGACTCAGGCGGCGGCGGGGTGGCGCACGGCGTCGATGCCGCTGTCCCGCAGCCAGGAGGCGACCTCGTCCGGCGGCATCGGCCGGGCGTAGTGGTAGCCCTGGGCGACGTCGCAACCGAAGTCGCGCAGCGCGTCGACGTGCTCCGCCTTCTCGACGCCCTCGGCCACCACTGTCAGGCCGAGGTTGTGCCCGAGATCGATGGCGCTGCGGACGAGCACCGCGTCGTTGTCGTTGTCCAGCATGTTCAACACGAACGACCGGTCGACCTTGAGCTCGTCGACGGGCAGCCGGTTCAGGTACGCCATCGACGAGTAGCCGGTGCCGTAGTCGTCGATCGACAGGCGGATGCCGAGGTCGTGCAGCCCGGTCAGCGTCCGCATCGCGAGCGCCGGGTTGGTCATGACCGCGGTCTCGGTCATCTCCAACCGCAGCAGGCCGGCCGGCAGCCGGTGCAGCACGAGCAGCCCACGCACCTGCTCCACCAGGTCGCTGTCGAGCAGGCACCGCGGCGACAGGTTGACCGCGATCGGCACGGACAGGCCGGCGTCCAGCCACTCGCGCGCCTGGCGCACGGCGTGCTCCAGCACGTACGCGGTGAGCTTGTTGATCAATCCGGTGGTCTCCGCGATCGGGATGAACTCGCTCGGCGGGATGATGCCCTTGGTCGGGTGGTGCCAGCGCACCAGCGCCTCCACGCCCACCAGGTGGCTCGGGCTCAAGGCGACCTTCGGCTGGTAGTGCAGCGTCAGCTGGTCGCGCTGCTCCAGGGCGCGGCGCAGCTCGCCGAGCAGGAGCAGCCGGTTCGGCGAGGACACCGTCTCGGCCGGCTCGTACGCGACGACCCCGGTCTTGCGTTCCTTGGCCGACCACAGCGCCAGGTCGACGCTGCGCATCAGCTCCTCGACGGTCGCGGCGTGCGCCGGAGCCATCGCCAGGCCGATGCTGGTCTCGACGTCGATGGTGACGTCGCCGAGCGCGAAGCTCTGCTCGAGGCTCTTCAGGGCGCGGCGGGCCAGGTCGGTCGCGACCTTCTCGGTCGCGTCCGGCAGGAGGACGGCGAACTCGTCGCCGGCGAGACGGGCGACCGTGTCACCCGCCCGGAAGTTGCGTACGAGCCGCGTGGCGACCTCGCGCAGCAGGCGGTCGCCGTGGTCGTGGCCGAGCGTCTCGTTGACCTCCTTGAACCGGTCGAGGTCGATCAGCAGCACGGCGAGGCTGGTGCCGTGTCGGCCCGTGCCGGCCAGCGCATGACCGACGCGATCGGTGAACAGGGCCCGGTTCGGCAGGCCGGTCAGCGCGTCGTGCAGCGCCAGGTGCCGGGTGTCCTCGGCCTGCCGGACCAGCCGACGGTGGTAGCGGCGCACGATCAGGCCCATGGCGACAGCGACGCACACACCGATGCCGATCATCACGTACAGCAGCAGCAACACGCGACGCAGCTCGGCGTTGGCCGCCGTGGCGGCTTTGTCGGTGCGGGCGGCACCGGCGTCCACGAGCACGCGGGTCGCCTCGAATGCGGCCTTGACGCCGGCCCGGTCTGGCACCGGCGCGCCGGCGTCGACGGCGTTGAGCACCTGGCGGACCGCGGTGTCGTAGGTCTGGTACGCGGGGCGCAGCTCCTTCGCCGCCGTCGGGTCGATGTTCTCGATGGCATCCAGGCCGGCCCGGACCGCCCCGTCGCGCTGTTCGTAGGAGGCGCGCACCGTCGCGTCGGGTCCGAGCCGGTAGCGGTGCTCCAGCGACCCCTCGACCACGAGGCCCTGCGCGACGACCGCGTAGGCGCCGGACAGCGCCGACGAGCGGCTGACCGTGTCGGCCGCGGTGCGGACGCGGGTGGCCTCGACGTACGCGAGGATCACCATCGCGAGCACCAGCAAAGCCATCAGGGCATAGCCCAGCCGGGTCCGACCGCTGGCCGCGGCGGCGGCGCGGCCGGGCCCGGTGCGGGCACCCTCTCGAACCTTCACCTGGGCAATCTCGGCAGCCGGGCGCCGGCCCTTAGGGTTTGAACGCCTGGGACGGGGGTTACAGCAGGGCCGCCAGGCGCGGATACACCCGCCTCGCGTTCCCCTCGTACACCTTCGCGCGGTCGGCAGGGTCGAGGCCGAGGGCGTCGACGTACCGGCGGGTGTCGTCGAAATGGTGCCCCGTGCGCGGGTCGATCCCGCGCACGGCGCCGAGCGTCTCCGAGCCGAACAGGATGTTGTCGACGTCGACGACCTCGAACAGCAGGTCGATGCCCGGCTGGTGGTAGACGCACGTGTCGAAGAACACGTTGCGCATGACCGATTCGGAAAGCGGCGGCCGGCCGAGCATGTCGGCGAGCCCGCGGAAGCGTCCCCAGTGGAACGGCACGGCGCCGCCGCCGTGCGGGATCACCAGGCGCAGGCCGGGGAAGTCGGTGAACAGGTCGGCCTGGAGGAACTGCATGAAGGCCGTGGTGTCGGCGTTGAGGTAGTGCGAGCCGGTGGCGTGGAAGTTCGGGTTGGTGACCCCCGACACGTGCACCATGGCCGGCACGTCCAGCGCGACCATCGCCTCGTAGAAGGGGTACCAGTAGCGGTCGGTCAGCGGCGGCGCCGTCCAGTGCCCGCCGCTCGGGTCCGGGTTCAGGTTGCAGCCCACGAACCCCAGCTCCTCGACGCAGCGCCGCAGTTCCGGGACGGCGCGGGCGATCGCGACGCCGGGCGACTGCGGCAGCTGGCACACGCCGGCGAACCGGCCGGGGAAGAGGGTGACGACGCGGTGGATGAGGTCGTTGCAGGCGCGCGCCCAGGCGGCGCTGACCGCCTCGTCGCCCGCGTGGTGGCCCATCGCCGACGCGCGCGGCGAGAAGATCGTGACGTCGACGCCGCGTTCGGCCATGATACGCAACTGGTTGTCCACAATGGACTGACGCACGTCGTCATCGGGGATCGACGGGTACGGCGGCGGCCGTTCGCCGGCGGACGACGCGGCCAGTTGCGCGCGCCGCCACTCCGTATGGGCTGCCGGCGCGGTGGTGTAGTGCCCGTGACAGTCGATGATCATGACGGTGCCTCGCCATCTCGCAGCGCGATCAGCAGGTCCCGCGCGGCGGCCGCGACGCGTGGTTCCACGCCGAGGTCGCGCAGGTGCTCGCTCGCCGCGCTCATCTCGTCGGCGCGGCGGCGGGCGTGCGCGCGGGTTCCGTCGACGAGCCTGTCGATCGTCCGGTGGTCGAAGCCCGCGAGTTCGGCGGAGATGTTGCCGCGCAACCACTCGGCGCAGCCGGCCGCCTCGGCGGCGGTCAGCGCCTCGACCACCGCTGCCGCGAGTCCCTTGTAGAACACGCTGCGAAGCAGCTTGCGGGCGCTGGCCTCGCCGGCCGGTCCCGGTTGGACGGTCACGTCGGCGCCGAGGCCGCCGAGGATCTCGGCGTAACGCGGGGCGGCATCGCCGGACGCCAGCATCGGCGTCCGTAGACCCTTGCCCGGCACCGGCGCCATCAGCGCGACGTCCACAATGGACACTCCGGTCGCGAGCCGTACCAGCGCGGCCTTCACCGCCGGCGCGGCGGTGTTGAGGTCGGCCCAGATGGTTCCCGGCCCCAGCGCCGGCAGCGACGCCGAGAGCGCCGGCACGGCGTCGTGCGCGCTGTTGACGCTGAGCACCAGGTCGGCGTCGCGGACGGCGTCGGCGTCACCGGCGCGCGGCGCGACGCCCGGCGGCGGCTCGACGAGCGGGTCGAAGCCGCGCACGTCGATACCGAGGTCGACGAGGTCGCGGGCGATCTCGCCGCCCGCCTCGCCCAGCCCGAGTACGGCGATCCTCATACGACGGGCGTGCCGTGCGTGTGGAACGTGTCGATGGTCTTCAGGCCCCACGCCTGGCCCTTGGCCCGCTCCTCGCGGGTCCAGCTGATCGTCTTCCAGTCCGGCGCGAGGTTGAGCCGCGCGCCGGCGTTGCACAACTCGATCCGGTTGCCGCCGGGCTCCCACACGTAGAGGAAGAACGTCTGCTGGATCGCGTGCTTGTGCGGCCCCGTCTCGATGTGGATGCCGGCGTCGAGGCAGACGTCGGCCGCCCGCAGGATCTCCTCGCGGGTGTCGGTGGCGAACGCGAGATGGTGCAGCCGCCCCCGGGTGCCCGTCCAGTCCTCTGTGTACACGAGGTCGTACGTCTTGTGCCCGACGGAGTACCAGATCGCCTGCGGGCTCCCGTCGTCCTTCACGATCTGCTCGGTGCACCGCGCGCCGAGCGCGTCGCTCAGGAACGCGGCGGTGGCCGGCACGTCGGCGGTGAGGTAGTTGACGTGGTCGAGACGGCGCAGGTTCGCGCCCCGGCCGGGGTACGCGGCCGCCTGGTTCTTCAACGACGGGCGGTCGCTGTCGTCGGCCCGGTACCACTCGACGTCCCAGTACACGCCCATCTCGTGGCCGTCGGGGTCCACGAAGACCCGCACCTCACCCAGGTTGTGCACGTCCTTGACCACGCGCGTCGGCCCGACAAGAGCCGTCAGCCGCTCGACGGCCTGCGGGCTGGCCGCGCGCAGGTACGTGCGGCCGATGCCCGCCGCCTCGCGCTCGATGAGACGCACCGTCCAGGACTGGTAGTCGTCCCAGGTGTGCAGGTACACCGACGAGCCGTCGCGGTGCACCTCACGCAGGCCCATCTGGTTGACGAAGAAGTCGCGCGAGCGCTCCAGCACCGGGGTGTAGAGCTCGACCGGCCCCACGTGGGCGATGTCGCGGCGGCGGTCCGGGTCGTGCGTAAGCGTCATCGGCTGGTCTCCCTGCTGCGCGGCCACACCAGGCCGTCGAACAACTTGCGCGCCGTGCGGACCACGGCGCTGCGACGCACACGGATCGCCGCGCCGGCACCGTCCAGCTCCACGGCGACGTCGAAGGTGCCCGTCGGGTGCTCGATGCGCACCTCGCGGACGTCCACTGTGGACGAATAGGCGACGGTGCCGGGAGCGCGGACCCCGACCGCGACGGACACCGCGCCCAGCACACCGATCGCGGCGTGCACCCGGTGCGGGATGAACGTCCGGGTGGCCAGCGTGCCGCCGGTGCGCGGCGCCGAGACGATGCTGATCTTCGGGATCGTCTTGTCGGTGACGTCGCCCAGACCCATCGCCGGGCCGGCCTCCTGGCGGATCTTCTCCACTGTGGACCGCAGCGCCTCGTCGGCCTCGAGCACCGACGGCGGCTCGCTTCCCTCGATGCCCAGATCGGCGGCGCGCACCAGGATCACCGGCATCCCCGCGTCGACGCAGGTGACCTCGACGCCGGCGAACGTGTCGACGAGGCGTCCGGTCGGGAACACCGACGTGTCGGCGCCGGGGAACGCGAGGTGGATCGGCGCGGCGGGGAACGGGGTGCCGGCCATCACGGTGTCGCCGTCGTAGCGCACCCGGCCGCCGGGGGTCTGCACGCGCGCCTCGGCCCGGCTCACCGTCGGGTTCATGATGCGGATCCGCACGTCTGTCGTGGTATCTGCGGCCCTGACCAGGCCGCGCTCGATGGCGAACGGCCCGACGCCCGCGAGCAGGTTCCCGCACGTCTGCGCGTCGGAGACGATGGCGCGGTCGGGGACCACCTGGAGGAACAGGTAGTCGACGTCGGCACCGTCCACAGCGGACGGTGTGACCACGGCGACCTTGCTGGTGAGCGGGTGCCCGCCGCCGATGCCGTCGATCTCGCGCTCGTCGGGCGAGCCCATCACCCGCAGCAGTAGATCGTCGCGCTCGGCCGGGTCGGGCGGCAGGTCTTCCCCCAGGAAGTAGGCGCCCTTCGAGCTTCCGCCGCGCATCTGCATGCAGCGGATCCCGTCGGCTTCAACGTTCATTCCGGCAACCCATCGACGTACTCCACGCCCAGTTCGGCGAGCAGCGGGCGCAGGTGGTACAGGTCGACGCCGAGTGTGCCGCTCGCCAGTTCCGCGCGCTTGGCGTCCTCAGTGGACAGACGCTTCGCCGCGGCCGCCGCCGCGGAAGCGCCGCGCGCCGCCGGCAGCGCGAGCACGCCGTCGTCGTCGGCCACGATGATGTCGCCGGGGCGCACGAGCTGCCCGGCGGCCACCACCGGCACGTTCACCGATCCGGGACTCGCCTTGACCGTCCCCTGCGCGTGGATCGCCCGCGACCACACCGGAAAGCCCATCGCGCGCAGGGCCGCGATGTCGCGGACGCCCGCGTCGATGACCAGACCGACGACGCCGCGCGCCATCAACGACGTGGCCAGCAGGTCGCCGAACATCCCGTCGGTCGACGGCGACGTGGTCGTCACGACGAGGACGTCGCCCGGCCGGCACACCTCCACCGCGGCGTGGACCATCAGGTTGTCGCCCGGGTGGCAGGACACGGTGATCGCGGAACCGGCGATCGCGGCGCCGTCCTGGCGGGCCCGGACGGCCGGGCCGAGCAGCCCGATCCGGCCGGCCGCCTCGTGTGCGGTGGCGACGCCGGCCGCGCGGAGCGCGGCGATGACCTCCGGATCGGCACGGTCGACCTGACGAACGACGTAGTGGGACGCCACCGGCCGACCGTAAGATCTGGTCAACAAAATTGTCAACAATACAAAGGCTGGCGAGATGGACAAAGTCGGGTGAGCGACGTGTTCGCGGAGCTGCGTGCGGCGATCCTGCGTGGCGACTTCGCGCCGCGCCAACGGCTCATCGAGGCCGAGCTGGTCGAGCAGTACCGAACCAGCCGGTTCGTGCTGCGCAACGCGCTCACCCGGCTCGCCACGGAGGGACTCGTGGAGCTGCAGCCGAACCGGGGCGCCCGGGTGCGGGAGATCTCCGTCGAGGAGGCCATCGAGATCACCGAGATCCGGCGCGCCGTCGAGGGGCTGGTGGCGGCCCGCGCGGCCGAGCGGATCACCGACGAGGAGATCGTGTCGCTGCGGGCGCTCGGCAAGGAGATGACGGCGGTCGTGGAGACCGCCGACATGCTCCGCTACTCGGAGCTGAACGCGCGTCTGCACGGCACCGTGCGCGAGATCGCCCGCCACGGCACCGCCATCCGGATCATCGAGCAGCTGCACGGGCAGATGGTGCGCCACCAGTTCCGGCTTTCCCTGGTTGCGGGCCGGCCGGCGGTGTCGCTTCCCGAGCATCTGGCGATCATCGACGCGGTGTGCGCCCGCGATCCGAAGAAGGCGGAACGGGCCATGCGGGCGCACCTCACGAGCGTCATCGAGGCGCTTTCGAAGTTCCCCTAGTCCATTCGTGTGGCTGAGCGCGGTTGGGCCATTCGCGCTCGTAGTGCTCGGCGGGGAAGTCGCTGGGACTCTCGCCGGTGAGGAACGCGTGACGGACGTTCTCTGCGTAGCGTTCGTTGCGCGGGCACCAGGGAGCGGCCGGGATGTACATGACATTGCCCCAGCCCTGCTGGTTCGCTACGGGTGCGACGCCGTGGATCATGTCGCAGTGCCACCAGACGGAGTCGCCCGCCTTGACGTCCGGGATGCCGCAGAGCGCCTCCATGAGCAGCGGGTGCCACTTCTCGTTGGCGGGGAACACCTGGTTGACGGTGACGCCGCACATGTCGTCGTCGGGCACGTCGGGCAGCAGCGGCCGGAGCATCAGGTACGCCATCGCTCCGGGGATCGGGACGGTGTGCAGCACGCCCTGGTCGTGGTCCATGTCGGACAGGGCGGTCCAGCCCTGGAAGGTGCGGAACACCGAGCACATCGTGCTTCCCGGGTACTGGGGGCCGGCGGTGCGGTGGGCGGCGTCCCACGGGTCGTACTCCTCGACGGTGCCGTCGAAGAGGTGGCGGAACGCCCGCTGGTAGGCCTCGGTCATCCACAGGTCGAGGGTGCCGGGGTCGAGGTGGGTGCCCAATCCGTTGGAGTTCGCGCCCTCGGGACGGCGGCGGATCCGGTCGGGGTACAGCGAGTCGCGGTTCGGGTCGAACCACCGGACGCCCTCGGACTCGTGCTTCCACTGTCCGTTGAGGAACGCCTGGACCTTCGCCATGCGGTCGCTCTGCCGGGCCTGCATCTGTGCCGGCGACCAGTAGATCGGGTAGATCTCGGGCCGGGAGCCGACGCTGCCGAAGAAGTCGTCGCCGGGGCCGCGGTAGTTCTCGAAGAAGTGGTTGCCCTCGACGTAGTCGACGATGTCGCGGTCCCACGTAAGGGCCTGGTCGCGGTCGAAGTGGCCGCGCACCACGAGGCAGCCGCGGCGGCGCAGTTTCTCGAGGTTCTCGGCCGACACGGTGCCGGCGGCGATGTCCGCGTAGTCGATGACTGGCCAGACCGGTTCGCCGCGCTCCTTGGCGGCGGCGATCTCCGCGACCTCCGTTGCGATCTTCTTTTCGACGACGGCGAAGACCTCTTCGACGGTGCGGCCGGACGCCGCGATCCGCGCCCGCAGCGCGGCCTTGATCTCGCGGATGGCGGCCGTGAGGTCGGCCGGGGGCTCCTCCCAGTGCGGCAGGTCGGTCTGCACGATCGTCTCGGGCATGATGCTCCTTCTAGTCAAGTCTCCTTACTTGATTGTCAAGGGTAGGTGTCGTTCCACGTTCTAGGCAAGGTTCCTACCTAGAATTGGCACATGGACGCCGCCAAGCCCTCGCTCGACCTGGTCCGCTCGGTGACCGACGAGCACGTGCTGCGCGCGCTCATGCGGCACCGCAAGCTGACGCGGGCCGAGCTGGCCGCGCAGACCGGCATCTCCAAGCCCACGGCGGGCGAGAGCGTGCGCCGGCTCGCCGAGCGCGGCCTGGTGGTGGACACCGGCGAGCGCACCCCGGGCGGGCGCGGCCGGGGTCGCGTCGGCTCGTATTACGCCCTTGCCCCCGATGCGGGCGTCGCGCTCGCGGTGGGCATCGCGCCGGAGGGCGTGGTCGTCGAGTCCGTCGACGCGTACGGCGACACGGTGGCGCGGGCCGAGCGGGAGATCGGACGGCCGGCCGAGCCGGCGCAGGTGGCGGAGGCACTGCGGGCGGCGGTGCTCTCGGTTTCGCCGGCCGCGGCGCGGCTGGCCGTGGTGAGCGCGGCCGACCCGGTGGACCGCGCCACCGGTCGGCTGATCCAGTTGCCGGACGCGCCGTTCCTCGTCGGCGAGCTGGACCCCGCCGGGATCCTCTCGCCCTTGGTCCGGGGACCGGTCGTGGTCGACAACGACGTGAACTGGGCCGCCCGCGCGGCCCGGGCCGATGCCACTGACTTTGCCTACCTGTACCTGGATGAGGGCCTCGGCTGCGCCATCGTGAGCGACGGCGAGATCCGGCGGGGGAGCGCCGGGCTGGCAGGTGAGATCGCGCACCTGGTGACGGAGGGCCCGCGGGGCCGCGCGGTCCGGTTAATCGACGTGTTCGCGGACCTCGGCCTGCGCCGCGCCGGGTCCACCGCCGTCGACGTCGAGCGGTTGCTGACCCGCTGCTCCGACGCCGTTCCGGGGGCGCAGGCGCTGCGCGAGACGCTCGGCCGGGCGGTCGCCGGAGTGGTGGCGGCGATCGTCGCGCTCGCCGATCCCGACGTGGTGCTGGTCGGCGGGTCGTGGGGGCCGGCCCTGCTCGGTGCGATCGGCGCGGCCGTCGCGGAGCTGCCGCGGGGCGGGCGACTCCAGGCCGCCGCGGCGACCGGCGAGCCCGCGCTCGCCGGCGCCCGGATCGACGCGATCGAGCGGCTGCGCGCGGCGATCACGGCTACTCGGTAGCGGTGGTCTCCGCTTCCATCGCGTGGTTGATCAGTGCGGCGGTGTCCGGGGACGCGGCGCCGACGATCTGCCGGCAGATCCGTTGGAGCTGACGCACCTGGGCCGGGGTCATGGAGTCGAAGACGAGCCGGCGCGCCTCCCGGACGTGGTTCGGCGCCGCGGCGACGAGGGCCGCCATCCCTTCGTCGGTGAGGATCGCCTGGGTGCAGCGGGACTCGCCGGTCTGCACCCGGCGGCGCACCCAGCCCTGGCGCTCCAGCCGGGTGACGGCGTGCGACAGCCGGGAGAGTGAGCCGCCGGCGAGCGTCGCCAGGGTGCTCATCTGCACCGTGCGGTCGTCGGGACGGGCCAGCGCGACGAGGATCGAGTATTCGAAGAAGTTGAGTCCAGAGTCGCGCTTGAGCTGGGCGTCGATCGCGGTCGGCAGGGTCATCAGCATGGCGGTGAGCGCCATCCAGGCCTGGAGTTCGTCGGCGGACAGCCAGGGAACCGGCTCGTCCTCGGCTGGGGTGGCGCTGCTCACACCGTCACCCTAGCTTCTGGTCTTTAGTTGAATGTTCAAGTTCCACGTGCCATGGTTGAGTTGAATGTTCAACTAGTAGTCGGAGGCTTGTCGTGACAGTTCTTCGCGTTGATGCCAGCATCCAGGGGTCGCGGTCGGCGAGCAGCGAGCTGGCTGATCTCGTCGAGGCGGAGTGGGCCGTTGCCCGGCCCGGGGTGGAGGTCGTGCGCCGGCACATCGGGGCGGCGCCGTTGCCCGCGGAGGCGTGGGCAGACGCGGTGCGGGCCCGATTCGTTCCCGAGGACGAGCGGAGTTCGGCGCAGCGTGCCGCCGTCGCCCTGGCGGAGGAGATCGCGGGCGAGCTGCGGTCGGCGGAGGCGGCGATCCTGGCGCTGCCGCTGTACAACTTCGGTGTGTCGCAGCACGTGAAGACGTGGATGGACCTGGCGATCATCGGCGGCGAGTCCGGTGAGCGGCTCCTCGACGGCACGCCGACCGTCGTCGTCACCACGCGGGGCGGCGCCTACGGTGCCGGCCTGCCGAGGGAGGGCTGGGACCACAACACGGCGTACCTGCGTCGGATCATCGGCGACGTGTGGGGCGCCGAGCTGACGCTGGTGGAGCGCGAGCTGACGCTGGTCGGGATCAACCCGGCGCTCGACGCTTTCACGGAGACGGCCGAGCTGATGAAGAAGACCGCGCACGAGGCCGCCGCCGACGCCGGCCGCGCGCTGGCCGCTCGCTCGCGTCGCTTCGTTGGGTAATCGGGGACGGCCAGGGATCGGACGATTCCCGATCGCGGATTCCACCCACGCTCCACCCTCCGGTTGACGTGCTCGAAGTGCCGCCCCGGCACGCTGGCAACGTCTCGAGCTGCCGGAGGTGGCAACCATGTCGACAGTGAAGGTGGTGCGGGCGCATCCGGTCGTCACGATGTTCGTCCTCGCCTATGGGTTCACGTGGATCGTGTGGATACCGCGGGCGGCGGGCGTCGACCTCGGTTGGATCGCCCGCGCGTGGACGTGGGCGCCGGCGATGGCGGCGCTCGCCACCGCGGCCCTGCTCGGCAAGGCGGCCGTGCGGGACTGGGCCAGTCGGCTGGTGCGCTGGCGCGTCGACTGGCGCTGGTACGCCGGCGTGATACTCGGACCGGCTGCGTTTTCGCTGGCGGTAGCCGGGTGCTATGCGTTGCTCGGCGGGTCCTGGACGGCGGCGCTGCCGTGGATCTCGCGGCCCGCGCTGCTGCTTCCACTGCTGCTGATCATCCTGACGCTGAGCGATGGCTTCGGTGAGGAACCCGCCTGGCGTGGCTTCGCTCTGCCCCGGATGCTCCAAACCCACGGGACGCCGGGGGCCGGACTCGTCGTCGGGGTCTTCTGGGCTTTGTGGCACCTTCCCCTGCTGTGGACTCCCGGAGTGCAAGCAGCACAACTGCCGTGGTGGCTTCTGCTCATCGACGTACCGGCGAAGTCGGTCATCTTCGCGTGGGTGTTCCAGCGCACCGGCGGCAGCGTTCTGATCGCGGCGATTCTGCACGGCGCGACCAACCTGTTCACCGTGTCACCGGCCGTATCGACCGCCCACGACCTCAAGCTGCCGATCCTGGCCACGGCGGCGAAATGGATCCTCGTCGGTGCGGGGTACGTGGTGTATGCCAGCCGGCGGAGCACATCCCGTCCGGCGGTGCTTGCGGGCGCATATTGAGCACTCCCTGGGCTGGAAAGTGAGCGGCGGCGTTGGCGAGTCTGGGCGCGTCGGTTCCCGGCAGGCGGGGACGAGGAGGGGGGCGGATCATGGCTGGTATCTACACGCGAGTGCTGCGCCGCATCGGCCACGCACGGTGGTTTGCGCTCATGATGAAGCACGCCGGATGCAAGCTCGACCGGACGCTATACCGGGTCAGCCGTGGACGGTTGACGCTGGCCGGTCGCGCGATGCCGACGATGCTGGTCACCACCCGCGGCCGCAAGACCGGCCGGGACCGCACCGTGCCGGTCTTCTTCGTACGGGACGGCGAGCGGCTCGTGGCCGCCTGCGAGAACTTCGGCCTGCGGACCACGTCGAGTTGGCCGGCGAACCTCAGGGCGCACCCGGACGCCACGATCCAGATCGGCTCCCGCGTGGCCAGGTACCGGGCCCGGCCGGCGACCGGCGACGAGTACGACCGGCACATGCCGCGCCTGCTGGCCGACTGGCCGGCACACGAGACGTACCGCCAGCGCACAGGCGTGCGCCATGTTGTTGTCTTCGAGCCGGTCACGGCATGACGACGGCGTACGTCCTCGGTCCCGAATGATTGATCAGGTGTCCGCTACGTTAGATCGGTGACCGTGTCCTACCCGCGCATCGCCGGCCAGAGCCTGAGCCGGCTCGCCGCGCTCAGCGACGGCATCTTTGCCGTGGCGATGACGTTACTGGTCCTCGATCTGCGGGTCCCGGTCAACGAGATCGCCCACCCTGAGCGTCCACTGTGGTCGAACGGCATGCTCGGGTCCGAGCACGAGGTGTGGCACGCCCTGGCTGATGTCGGACCGCACGTGCTGCCCTACGCGATCAGCTTCATGACGCTGGGCATCTTCTGGATCGGCCAGCAGACGCAGCTCAACCATTTCTCCGCGACCGACCGGCATCTGACCTGGATCCACATCGCATTCCTCGCCGTGGTCTCGCTCATGCCGTTCTCGACCGGGCTGCTCTCGGAGTACGTCACTTACCGCACCCCGTTCATCCTGTACTGGCTGAACCTGCTTCTGCTGGGTGTGGTCCTGCTGGCCAGCCTGCGCTACGCACGCCGGGCCGGTTTGCTCAAACCTGAAGCCACCGACGCGGTGCAAGGCGCCATGCGGCGGCGGATCGTGTTCTACCAGTGCTGCTACGCGATCGCGATGGCGCTGTGCGTCATCAACACCTACGTCAGCATGGTCATCTTGATCATCCTTCAGCTGGCGTCCGCGATCGCTCCGCCTGTACCGCCGTTCAATCGCTACTGACAGCGGCGTCCTTCAGCCCTGCCTGAAGGACGGAGCCTGACCATGGATCATCCACCCGACGGCGAATACCGTGTCGTCGTGAGCTCGCTGGCAGACAACGCGTTGGACTTCTGGCTCGGTGACTGGTCGGTGACGTGGCCTGGCGGAACCGGCACGAACTGCATCCGGCGCATCCTCGACGGCAAGGTCATCGAGGAGGTCTTCGAGTGCCGTGACTCCGACGGCAGCGTGCTTCTCGGACGCAGCCTGTCCGTTCGGGACAGGGCCGACGGCACGTGGCGGCAGACGTGGGTCGACTCTACGGGCGCGTACCTCGATCTGGTCGGCGTCGAGTCCGAGGGGCGGATCGCGTTCGAGCGAACCACAGCGGAGGGAGTCCGGCAGCGCATGGTGTGGTTGAACGTGACCGCAGACGCACTGCGCTGGGAGTGGCAGCGCAGCGAGGGCGACGATGGCGCGTGGACGGTGGCCTGGGCCTTGGACTACCAGCGGCTTCGTTGACCCGCGGCGGTTCGCGTCTCAGACCATGCCGTTGGCGCGGGCGAGGGCTACCGCTTCGCCGCGTTTCGCCGCGCCGAGCTTGCGATAGATCGATCTCATGTGTGACTTGACGGTGTGGACGGACACACCGAGTTCGGTGGCGATTTCGGCGGCGGTCAGCATGGTCGGCAGGTAGCGCATGACCTCTGCTTCGCGCTCGCTCAGCCCCTCGCCGCGCCCGATGGGCGCGGGTTGGTGGACGACGGCGTGTGTGTCGCCGCGGACGGCGTCGGCGAACGGGGCGTGGTCGGGGGCGAGGAGGCGCAACCGGTCGAGGAGTGCATCGAGCCGGCTGCTGGACATGGTGATGAAGGGTCGGCGGATCTCTTCACGTTCGGCCAGGCCGACGGCGTCGGCAAGGAGGTCGACGGCTCGGGTGGAATTGCTCTGCGCATCGGCGACCAGTGCGCGGACGATGCCCGCTCCCACCGTGGCAACGGTCTCGGGCAGGGCGCTCGGCGCGGTGCCGAGTAGCTCCTCGGCGCGGCGCAGGTCACCTCGGGCGAGGGCAGCTCGGGCCAGGCAGACCCGATGTGCGAACCCGGGCGGTTCGTCGGGCAGGAGGTCGGCGTAGCGCTGTTCTGCCAGTTCGGGCTGCCCGGTAGCCAGGTCGAGCTCGGCGTCGAGCAGCGTCAGCCACTGGTCCAGGGCCGGGACGTGCTGTCGTGCGTTGCGGTCCTGGCGTGCCTCGTCCAGAAGCGACCAGGCCAGTGCCGGATCGCCTCGAGCCAGCGCCAGCCGCGCTCGGGCACCGAGCAGGACGAGCCGTTGGGCCGCTTCCGGATCGGCGTGGTGGGCGCGCAGGCCGTGCTCGACGGCTTCCTGCGCGGCGGTCAGCTCGTGGCGTTCCAGGTGCACGAGCGCCTGCGCGAGGTGGGCTGCCACGGTCTGCACCGTGTACCGCCACGCCCGGCGTTCGGCCAGCTCACGGGCGCGACTCGCGAGTTCGGCCGCGTCGTGGACCGATCCGTACATCACCTCGAGCAGGGCAAGGTGACCGGCGGCGTTGATCTCAGCCAGCTCCACACCGGCCTCCTGCGCGGCGGCGGTCGCCGCCCGCAGGTCACGGGCTGCGGCGTCCGGCTGCCCCGTCCACAGTAAGGCGACACCTTTGCCGTTCAGGGCGATGGCGCGGTACTGGGCGGCGGCTGCCGCGTCGGTGAACGGAGCTCTGGCGAGCAGGGCGAGCAGGGCGTCTTCCACCGCGACCACCGCGGGCATGTCACCGATCGCCCGGTCCGCCGCTACCTGCAGGGCCATCATCAGAACTTCAACCTGGTCGCGGACGTCGTCCGGCCGGTCCCGCAGCAGGGTCCGCGCCCTGGCCAGACATGCCGGGATCGCTTCGTAGTCACCGGTGTGGAACTGGAGCAGCGCGGCGCAGACCATCAGTTCCGGCGTCGAGGTCAGCTGCTCGCTCGGCACCTGACCGATGACCTTGACCAGAGCCGTTCGCTGGGTCGAGAGGATGAGCGGGGCGGCCCGGCCGGTCACGAGCTGGCCGATATACGTCCAGTCCCGGGCCTGGACGGCATGGGTCAGCGCCTCGAGGACCGAGTTGTTGGCGGCGTACCAGCGCGCCGCTCGGCGGTGCAGGTCGGACACCGCCGTCGGCATCTCCACCTCCAGCCGGCGCGCCAGGACGTCACGCAGCAGCTGGTGGTACCGGAACCAGAGCGGCTCCGGTCCGAGTCGGACCACGAAGTCGAAGTCGTGCTCCAGCTCCTCGAGCATCGACTGACCGTCGTCGCCCATGGTGATCGCGTTGGCCAGGTCGGCGCACAGCCGTTCGCAGATGCTGGTCTCCAGGAGGAACCTGCGCTGCCGCGGTGGACGACCGGCCAGTACCTCGCCGGTCAGGTAGGCGTCGATCCCGCGTGCGTCACCCGCGAAGTCGGCGATCGAACGGGTGCCGCCGTTGCCGGTCAGAAACTCGGCCCCGAGGTGCAGCCCCACCGCCCAGCCGTCGGTCCGTTCCAGCAGCGTGGCCACGTCTTCCTGGCTCAGGGTCAGGCCATGGCTGCTGACCAGGGCCACGGCCTCCGCGGTGGTGAACGCGAGGTCGTCTGCCCGGATCTCGCTGAGCTGGCCGGCCGGCCGAAGCTGGCGCACGCCCAGCGGTGGCTCCGTCCGGCTGATCAGGATCAGGCGTACGGGCGGCGAGTGCCGGAGCAGGTCGCCCACGTCGCCCAGAACCTGGGGATCGTCGATCTCCTGGAAGTCGTCTATCACCAGCACCGTCTGATCCGGTAAGCGGCTGAGCCCCTCGGCGATCCGTCGCCGGCGTTCCCGTGCGTCTTTGGGAACCGAGACCATGTCGTTGAGTGGATTGTCCGGGGTCACGGCACCCACGACCCGCAGCGCCGCCAGCACGTACGCCCAGAAGGTCTGCGGGTCGTTGTCCCGGCGGTCCAGGCTCAGCCAGCCGACCGGAGCGGTCCTCGTGTCGGCCCAGGCGGACACCAGCATGGTCTTGCCCCAGCCCGCCCCGCCGCGAACCACGGTCACCGGACCCCGGGCAGCGCGGTCGAGCAGTGCGAACAAGCGCCGCCGGTCGATACCGCCGCGCACCATCCGCGGCCGCGCCGTCTTGGCAACGACCAACGGCAGCAGCGCCCCGGATGCGACCCGCGGAACCGATCGCGTCGGCGCAGATGTTGCTGCCATCACCACCTCATCCGCGCCCCCGAGCCGCCGACCTTGGCCGCCGTGTACCGATCCGACCGGTACCCCGCCCTCCGTTGAGGAACGCTGCGCGCAAGCGAAACACGAACAATTGCGATGCTGCAATCTTCTGCGTCGACTGCCACAACTCTCCGGCGCGGGATCGTGCCAACCCGGTCCCGGCGGGTGAAATGACATTGACGTCGGCCGGCCCGCGGTCCAGGGTGGCGACGGTTCGACCGAACGACGTCGACAGCTACCAGCCGGGGGGCGCGGTGCAGCCAGGTCCCGCGCCGAACACTCGGACGCGCAGCCGCACCGGCTCGATGCTGGCGCTGGCCACGGTCGGCTATCTGGTCAGCGCATGGGCGTGGGCGTTGTTGGCGCCGCTGGCCCCTGCGTTGCGCGAGATTCTCGGATTGACGCCGCTCGAGCAGGCGCTGGTGGTATCGGTACCGGTGGTCGTCGGCGCGGCGGGCCGGATCCCGGTCGGGGCACTGACCGACCGGCTCGGCGGCAAAGCCATGTTCACGCTGGTCGCGGCGGCGACGATCGCGGCGCTGCTGGTCCTCGCAGCGGTCGGGTACCGCTCCGTGCCGGGCCTGATGATCGGTGCCGCCCTGCTCGGTGTCGCGGGCACGATGTTCGCGGTCGGGGTGCCGTTCGTCAGCGGCTGGTTCGCGGGTGGCCGTCGCGGGCTGGCCCTCGGCGTGCTCGGCACAGGCCTGATCGGAGGCGCGATCGGTGGATTCAGCGCCGCCCGGTTGGCCCGGGCGTTCGGCATCGCCGCTCCGTTCTGGGTCGTCGCGTTCGCACTCGCCCTGTTCGTGGTGCTCGTCCTGGTCGTGGCGCACAACCCGCCGCGGCTGCCGTCCCACACTGCGCAACCGAGCGGCGGGTTTGCCGCCGTGGTGCGGTTGCCGATCACGTGGCACGCCACGGTGTGGAACGCCGTCACGTTCGCCCTGTTCGTGACGTTCTCCTCGTACCTGCCGGTCTACCTCACCAATGCCTACGATCTCTCGCTGGTGCAGGCGGGTTACGCGATGGCCGGCTTCGTCGTCCTGGCCGTGCCCATGCGAGCCGTCGGCGGCTGGCTATCGGACCGCCTTTCACCCCGACGACCGCTGATCGCCGCACTGGCCCTGCTCACCGTCCTGACCGCGACGCAGGCGTTCACGCCCCCACTACGGCTCGTCCTGGCTCTGCTACCGGCGCTGGCCGTAGCCCTTGGCGTCACGAGCGGAGCCCTCCTCGCCCAGGTCGCCACGGTGACACCTCCGAAGTTGCTCGGCCGGGTCAGCGGAGTCGTAGCCGCTGTGGCCGGGCTGGCCGGCTTCGTCAGCCCGCTGCTCATGGCGGCCTCCCTCGACCGCTATGGGAACTACGGGCCCGCTATCGGTGTGCTCGCCGCCGGCGCCGCAGCAGCCCTTCTCAGCGCAAGCACCGCAACGCGCCCACCCGCGACCGTGTGACCCGACGCCATCCGGGGAAGAAGGACCGTCATGAACCGGGCTGTCAGAGCACTCGCCGCGGCCGCCGCTTCCGCCCTCGCCGCGGTCGCCGCACGTGATCTGTTCCAGCGCGACCATGCGCTGCTGCGCACCTTCCCGGTGCTCGGGCACGCGCGGTACCTGATCGAGGCGGTGGGGCCGGAACTGCGCCAGTACGTCGTCGCGGGCAACAACGAGGAGCGGCCGTTCACTCGCGACCAGCGTCGCTGGGTGTACAGCTCGGCGAAGAACGAGAACAACTACTTCGGGTTCGGCACCGACAACGACATCGAGTACACCGCCGGGTATCCGGTGATCAAGCACCGGACGTTCGGGCGAGCCGTTCCGCCGTCGGCGCCGACGGCCGGTCACGAGGTGGAGCTACCGGCGGCGAAGGTGCTCGGCGGCGCCCGCGGCCGGCCGGGCGCGTTCCGGCCGAGGTCGGTGGTCAACATCTCCGCGATGAGCTTCGGATCGCTGTCCAGCAACGCGATCGAGGCGCTCAACCGCGGCGCGGCCCTGGCCGGATGCCTGCACAACACCGGCGAGGGCGGCCTGTCCCGCTACCACCTCAACGGCGGCGAACTGATCTTCCAGATCGGTACGGCGTACTTCGGCTGCCGCGACGAGCGCGGCCGGTTCAGCTTGGACCGGATGAAGGACCTGGTCGCCGGTGCACCGGTGCGGGCGCTGGAGATCAAGCTCAGCCAGGGTGCCAAGCCCAGCCTTGGCGGGCTGCTGCCAGCGGCCAAGGTCTCCGCCGAGATCGCCGCGGTGCGCGGCATTGCACCGGGTCGCGACTGCGTGAGCCCCTCCCGGCACGCGGAGTTCAGCGACACCGACGGCCTGCTGGACTGGGTCGAGATGCTGGCCGCCGAGACGGGGTTGCCGGTCGGCATCAAGGCGGCCGTGGGCGACATGGGATTCTGGGACGAGTTGACCCGGCTGATGCTCGACACCGGCCGCGGCGTCGACTTCATCACCATCGACGGCGGCGAAGGCGGCACGGGCGCGGCACCGCTGATCTTCACCGACACCGTGTCGCTGCCGTTCCAACTCGGCTTCAGCCGGGTGTACCGGATGTTCGCCGAACGCGGACTGCACGAGCAGGTGGTGTTCATCGGCGCCGGCAAGCTCGGGCTGCCCGACAACGCGGTGGTCGCGTTCGCGCTGGGCTGCGACATGGTGAACATCGCCCGCGAGGCGATGCTCGCCATCGGCTGCATTCAGGCCCAGAAGTGTCACACCGACACGTGCCCGACCGGCGTTGCCACCCAGAACCCGTGGCTGTCGCGCGGTGTGGTGCCGGCGTCGAAGGCGGTACGGCTCGCCAACTACATCAAGACGCTGCGTCGGGACCTGATGAAGGTGGCCGAGGCGTGCGGCGTCGAGCATCCAGGCCTCATCGACACCGCGTCGGTGGAGGTGCTCGACGGGCGCACCTCGTCCACGCCGCTGCACGAGGTCTACGGCTACCAACCGCAGTGGGGACTGCCCTCACCCCCCGACCGCGAAGAGATCATCCGACTGATGACCCAACGGATCTCCCAGGGTGCCTCGGCGCCGCCGTCACCGTCCGCGGTCAACTAGGCAAGCGTCGACAAACCCGGAGCAACGGTGGCCGGCGCGTGCCGAACCCACCCTGTTGACCGCCATGGCGGCTCTCCCGCTACCGGTTCGTGGTGGTTCACGAGATGATGCGACTCGACGGAAGCCGGTCGTCCAGGTCCCGGACCAGGGCGAGCGACGTGACGCGGTGCGATTCGAGGGTGCGGGTGGAACGGCGCGCGGATTGGGCGGCGGGCCGGGGCGGCGGCTCGGCGGTGGACGAGCGGGCGCGCACCGGTTGGCCGACGTGGCGGGTGGTCGCCGTCGTCGCGGTGGCCTATGCCGCCGGTGCGCTGCTGGTGTTCGGGGCGTTCGCGACGGCCATCGTCGTGCTGTTCCTGCCGGCAGGCGTGACGGTCTCCGCGTTGGTGCTCACGGCTCGCCGGCAATGGCCGTGGATCCTCGCCACCGTCGCCGTGGTCGAGATCGTCGTGGATCTGTCGCAGGGACTGGACCCGCGGTTCGTCTGGGGTTTCGCGTTGGCGAACACGGCCGAGCCGCTGGTCGGCGCGCTGCTGCTGCGCCGCGTGCTGCCGGGCAAGGTCGATCTGCTGCGCCGACGGGACCTCGCTGCGTTCGTGACGTGTTGTGTGCTGGTCGGTCCGTCGGTCGGCGCGCTGATCGGCGGGACCACCATCAGCGTGAGCCAGCATTGGGGCTGGGCGGAGTCGGTCCTGCCGTACTGGGCAGGCGACGCGACCGGAGCGCTGACGGTCGGCGGCTGCGTGCTGGCCTGGCGCCACCGACCCGCGTCCACGCCGCCGTGGCTGGCGCGGTGGGCGACAGCCGTCGTCGGGACTGCGGCGCTCACCGCGGTCGCGTTCTGGCCCGTGCACCTGCCGCTGTTCTACCTGCCGATTCCGGTGCTTTTCGGGCTGGCGTTCGGACAGCCCCTCGCGATCACGCTGACCTCCGGCCTGGCGATGACGGTGACAGCGAACGTGATGACCAGCGCCGGACACGGTCCGTGGACCGTCTTGCAGAGCCCGGTTCCATTGAAGACGGCGACGCTTGAACTGTTCCTCGCGGTGGCGATCCTGGGCGCCTGGTTTCTGGCCGTCGGGGTGGCCGAGCGCGACGCCGCGCGTCGGGCGACCTCGATCGAGCGGGCCGCCCGGCAGCGGCTGCACGCCGTGCAGCAGATGACCTTTCGACTGGCGACGGCCGCAACGTCGCAAGCGATCGCGGAGACCGTCGTGCATGACAGTGTGACGCTGTTCGCCGATCACGCCACCCTCGCGGTGGTGTCGCCCGACGACGACCACGTGTGGACCTGGACCGCGACGGGGCGGGCGCCCGATCTCGCCGAAGCGGGCCTGCACGCTCCACGGTCGTCGGGCATGCCGCTGGCCCACGTCATCCGCACGGGTAGCCCGGTGGCGTTCCAGGACCTGGACGAACTCGCGCTGGCCTTCCCCGCGGTGCCGGACCTTTCCAGCACATTGGGATCCTAAGCTTAGAATTCCACGTGGACAAGTTGTCGC
>JADMIO011507080.1_pt1 | contig 28267 bp, 26 predicted proteins | sample 8958161 | NCBI WGS metagenome assembly JADMIO01 (sample SAMN16585339, study PRJNA669376) | soil metagenome | isolation source: Crop rotation soil | place: USA: Cullars Rotation, Alabama | collected 2011 | reverse complement strand
CCCCCGCCGGTGATCAGCGGATCGAGTACACGCCCTGCGATGTCGGCCGGCCGGCCGACATCCTGATCGAGTCGCGTGCAAAGCAGCCGCCCGAACGCAGGGGCTGGACCGGCGCGCGCCTCACGCTGCACGCCAACGGCAAGTTCGAGCTGAACTACGACTATCCAAAGTAGCTCACTCGGGCTCCGGCTTGGGCGGGAGCTTGCTCAGGACGCTTGCGTTATGCACCGCCGCCCCGCACGTGATGACGTTGGCGGTGGCGAGCAGGCCGGTCGAAATTTCGGCATGGTGTTGCAGCACCAATAGCGTGACGCCGGCCTTGGCAGCCACCAAGGCGGCAATTCCCCCGGCGTTGAGGATGGCGACGACGATCGGATTCAGCTCCCGGGCGCCGCGCTCCAGTCCCTTGACCGTCGTTATGGTGTCGGCCGTCTGGCAAGCGACCACCACCGGCTTGCTGGCAAGCGCCGTGCAACCGCAAAGCGCGAGGCATGCCAGCGCGAGGACCGCTTTCAGGCTTTGCGAGGGAAGTCGCGCAGGAAATCAAAATCGCAGCCGTGCTCGGCCTGCAGCACGTGCTGCATGTAGAGCTGCGCGTAGCCGCGCCTGGGCATCTCGACCGGCGGCTTCCATGCCGCCTTTCTGCGCTGCAGCTCCTCGGCCGGCACGGCGAGCTCGATCGTGCGCTGGCGCACGGACAAGCGGATGCGATCGCCGTTGCGCACGAGCGCGAGCGGCCCGCCGGCGGCCGACTCGGGCGAAACGTGCAGGACGATCGTGCCGTACGCGGTACCGCTCATGCGCGCGTCCGAGATGCGCACCATGTCCTTCACGCCGGCGCGCGCGAGCTTCGCCGGGATCGGCAGGTAGCCGGCTTCCGGCATCGCATAGCCCGACTTCGGCCCGGCGTTCTGCAGGACGAGGAAGTCGTCGGCCGTGACGTCGAGCGCCGGGTCGTCGATGCGCGCGGCGAGATCGTCGAGCGACGTGAATACGACCGCGCGCCCTTCGCGCTCGAACAGCTTCGGATCGGCCGCCGAGCGCTTGAGGATCGCGCCGTTCGGCGCCAGCGAGCCGAACAGCGCCACCAGGCCGCCTTCCTTCGACAGCGGATCGCTGAACGGCTTGACCACCGCGCGGTCGACCCATGTCGGTTCGCGCTCGAGCCGCTCGCCGAGCGTGATGCCCGCCACCGTCATGCAGTCGAGATTCAGCAGCGGCTTCAGCTCGCGCAGCACCGCGCCGACGCCACCCGCGGCATAGAGATCGGACATGTAGTGCTGGCCGGTGGGCTTGAGGTCGACCAGCACGGGCGTGGAATCCGACAGTTCGTTCAGCCTGCGCAAATCGATCGGTACGCCGGCGCGGCCGGCGATCGCCGTGAGGTGAATGATCGCGTTGGTCGAGCCGCCGATCGCCAGAAGCACGCGCAGCGCGTTCTCAACCGATTTCGGCGTGATCACCTGGCTCGGCCGGATGGGTGTGCGGGCGAGCTCCACGGCGCGCGCGCCGCTGGCCTCGGCGGCGCGCAGGCGATCGGCATGCACTGCCGGGATCGCGGCGCTGCCCGGGAGCGCCATGCCGAGCGCCTCGGCGATGGACGCCATCGTCGACGCAGTGCCCATCACCGCGCAGGTACCGGCGGTGGTGGCTAGATTTCCCTCCACTTCCTCGATGCCCGCGGCGTCGACCTTGCCGGCGCGATGCAGCGCCCAGAACCGGCGGCAGTCGGTGCAGGCGCCGAGGCGCTCGCCGTGGAACGAGGTCGGCATCATCGGTCCGGCGAGGAGTTGCACGGCCGGCAGGTCGGCCGACGCCGCGCCCATCAGCTGCGCCGGCACGGTCTTGTCGCAGCCGCCGATCAGCACCACCGCGTCCATCGGCTGCGCGCGGATCATCTCCTCGACGTCGATCGACATCAGGTTCCGGAACATCATCGAGGTCGGGCTGAGGAACACCTCGCCCAGCGACACGGTGGGGAACTCGATCGGCAGGCCGCCCGCGCCGAGCACGCCGCGCTTCACGGCGTCGATCAGCTCGGGGAAATGCCGGTGGCAGTTGTTGAAGCCGCTCTTCGAGTCGGCAATGCCCACCACGGGGCGCTCGAGCATCTCGCTCGAGTAGCCCATGCTCTTGGCGAACGAGCGCCGCAGGTACAGCGAGAACGCGGGGTCGCCGTAGTTGGTGAGCCCGCGGGCGATGCCGCGCTTGGGCTTCTCCGCCGCCACTACGATCCCTCGACCACCGGCTCGACGTAAATCTCGACGCGCCGATTCTCGGCTCGCCCACCTTCGCTGGCATTGCTCGCGATCGGCATGGCCTCGCCCTTACCGACGGTTGCGAGGCGCACCGGCTGCACTCGCTTGGACTCCAGGTACTGCGCCACGGCGTGCGCGCGCCGCTCCGAAAGCTGCTGGTTGTATTGCGTCGTGCCGACGTCGTCGGTGTGTCCGGCCACCGTGAGCGTGGTCTTGCCGTAGCGCGTCACCACGTCGGCGACCTTGTCCATGGTGGTGTGGAAACCCGGCTTGATGTCCGACGAATTGGTGTTGAAGCCGGTGTCGCCGGTCATCGTCACGCGCAGGACATGATTCGGCATCTCGTCGACGCGCGCCTGCTTCAGCTGGATTTCCTTGGCCAGCGCTTTCTGCAGGTCCTGGCGCTGCCGGTCCATGTAGTTGCCGACGAGGCCGCCGGCGATGCCGCCGCCGATGGCGCCGATCAGCGCGCCGCGCGTGCGGTTCGAGCTGTACGCGGCTGCGCCGAGCACCGCGCCGACGCCGGCACCGATGAAGATGCCGGGCTCGGCGTACGGCCGGTTCATCGTGCCCATGCTGCCGTCCTGCGCGCAGCCCGCGACTGCGAGCGCCGTTACCGCGATTGCAATGCGCATGCTTCTCCTTTCACGAATATTCGGCGCGCAGCAGCCGCGCGCCTTCGACCATTGCCCGCATCTTGGCGTCCGCCACTTCGCGCGGCAGGTATTTCATGCCGCAGTCCGGCGCCACGATGACATCTTCCGGCTTGACGTATTGGAGCGCCTTGCGCAGACGCTCCGCTACCTTCTGCGGCGTCTCGACCGCCATGTCCGAAAGATCGATGCAGCCGACCATGATTTTCTTTCCCGGCAGCTTCTGCAGCACCGACGTGTCCAGGTTGGATTGCGCGGTCTCGATCGACACCTGTTGTACCGGCGAGCCGGCCAGCTCGGGAAGGAAAGAGTAGCCGGAGGGCCGCTGGTGGATGATCGCGGCGTAGCCGAAGCAGATGTGCACCGCCGTCGTGCCCTCGATACCCTCCAGCGCCCGGTTGAGCGCGCGCAAGCCGTACTGCCGGGCCGGCTCCGGCCGCGCCTGCATGTACGGCTCGTCGATCTGCACGATGTCGGCGCCGGCGGCGAACAGATCGCGAATCTCCTCGTTCACCGCGATCGCATAGTCCATCGCCGCCTCGGCGGGCGACGGATAGAAATCGTTCTGTGCCTGCTGCGACATGGTGAAGGGACCCGGCACGGTGATCTTGGTTTTCCGGCGGGTGTGGCGCTTGAGGAAGCGCAGATCGTCCACTTCCACCGCGTGCTTGCGGCGGATGCGGCCGACGATGCGCGGCACCGGATTGGGATGGCCGGAACGGTCCAGCGCGGTGCCCGGCTTGTCGACGTCGATGCCCTCGAGCGCGGTGGCGAAGCGGTTGGAGTAGCTTTCCCGCCTGATTTCGCCGTCGGTGACGATGTCCAGTCCGGCCCGCTCCTGGGCGCGGATCGCCAGCAGCGTGGCGTCGTCCTGCGCCTCGGCGAGGTTTGCCGCCGGCACGCGCCAGAGCTCGCGCGCGCGCACGCGCGGCGGGAAGCGGCCGGCGAGCTTCTGCCGGTCGATGAGCCAGTCCGGCTGCGGGTAACTGCCGACCAGCGTCGTGGGAAATAGCATGGGCTCAGGTCCTGGCGAATTTCGGTGAAATTTTCGCGAGCCGCTCCGGATCGATGCGCCCGCTGCGCTGAATATAGCTCCAGGCGAAGTCGCGCGGCGACAGGTTCATGTGCTCGGGAAAGCGGTCGTACCAGGCGCCGCTCGCCTCCGCCGCCGCCACCAGCTTGTCGACGATCGGGCGCCGCGCCGTTTCGAACGCCCGCAGTGCCCTCCCCACGTCGGCATGCTCGCCGAGCGCTTTGTTCAGCGCGATGGCGTCTTCCATGGCCAGGCGTGTGCCGGAGCCGATCGAGAAGTGCGCCGTGCGCAGCGCATCGCCGACCAACACCGTGTTGTCGACCGACCAGCGCTCGTTGCGCAGGTTCGGGAAATTGCGCCAGATCGAGCGGTTCGATACCAACGGCTCACCCTGCAGGGTCTCGGCGAACGCGCGCTCGAGATAGGCCAGGGTCTCCGCCTCGCCCATGGCAGCGAAACCCGCGCGCTGCCAGGTCCCGGGATCGCACTCGGTGACGAAGGTACTCATGTCGGCCGCGTGCCGGTAGTGATGGGCATTGAAGGTCCCATGCTCGTTGCGCACGAAGGTCTGCGTCAGCGTGCGGAACGGCCGCCGCGTGCCGTACCAGGCGAACTTGTTCGTGCACTGCGACTGGCTGGTGCCGAAATCGGCCGAGCGCCGTACCGCGGAATTGGCGCCGTCGGCACCGACCACCAGATCGTAGCCGTCGAGCTTGGCGACCGTAGTCTCATACTCCGGCGCAATGCCCACCGTCGCCAGCTGCTGGCGCAGCAGCCGCAGGAGATGAAGGCGTCCGATCGCGGAGAAACCGATGCCGTCGATCACGACCGGGGTGCCGCGGTGGACCACCGTCAGGTCGGTCCACGTCTCCATCTGCGGCGTGATGAGGTCGTAGGTCGCCGGATCGTCGGCACGCAGAAACTCCAGCGCCTTGTCCGAAAACACCAGCCCGAAGCCGAACACCGCGTCGGCGGCGTTCTGCTCGACTACGCGAATGCGCCAGTCCGGATGCCGGCGCCGCGCGAGGTACGCGAAGTAGACGCCGGCCGGCCCGGCGCCGACCACCAGGACGTTCATCGGTTACTTGAAGAGCGGCCGCAGGTCTTCCAGCCGGTCGAACAGGTGCCAGACGTAATCGGACGTGCCCTGCTCCCGATGGGGATGCAGGTCGGCGAGGCGCGGATCCTTGCGGTAGCTGTCGAACGCTTCCGGCGAATCCCACTCGACGACGATCATCACGCTGCGCGTCATGATGTCGCCGATCACGGCCTCGCGGAAACGGCCGAGGGCGACGACGCGTCCGCCATGCGCCTGCACTTCCTTGGCCGAGCGGCGCGAATACGCGAGGTATTCATCCTTGTCGGCGACGTTGAACAGATTCAGCGCGTAGACCTTGCTCATGCGCGTCCCCAGATGGCATTGGCGGCGTCGACACACAGCCTTAGCTTTGCCCGCTCGTCGGCCTCGGTGACGGGATTGCCGCCCATCGTGCTGGCGAAGCCGCATTGCGGGCTGATGGCCAGGCGCGAGGCATCAATGTACTTTGCTGCCTCATCGGCGCGCCGGCGCAGGTCATCGAGCTTTTCCAGCTGCGGCGTCTTCGAGCTGACGAGCCCGAGCACCACGCCCTTGTCTTTCGGCACATGGCGCAACGGCGCAAAGCCGCCCGCGCGCGGCGTATCGAACTCGAGCAGGAAATGGTCGACGTTCGTCCGGCTGAAGAACTTCTCGGCCACCGAGTCGTAACCGCCCTCCGACAGGTACATGCCCTTGTAGTTGCCGCGGCAGACGTGCACGCCGACAGTCATGCCTTTGGGCCGCTCCTTCACGGCGGCATTGATCGCGCCGACGTACAGATCGACCAGCCGATCAGGATCCTCGCCCGCCGCTTTCACCTTCTCGCGCGCCGCCGGATCACAGAGGATGGCCACCGCCACCTCGTCGAGCTGCACGTAACGGCAGCCGCCGGCCGCGAGCTCGGCTATTTCCGTCTGGTAAACCTTGCCGAGGTCGGCGAAGAACGCCGCGGGTTCGTGGTAGGCGGAGCGATCCGCCCAGTCGGTGAAGCGATAGAAGTGCATGGTCGAGGGCGCCGGCATGGTGATCTTCGCCGTGCGGGCGGTGTGCTGCCGGACGAAGCGGAACTCGTCGATGGTGATCGGCGCGCGGCGCGACAGCTTGGCTCGCGCATACGGTGCGGTGAAGTCGCTCTCGTGGCCCTGCTGATCATGGAACCTGAAGCCGGCTTCGCGCACTTCCAGACCGGCGGTGAGCCGGACGAACTTTTCCCAGTACGACATGCGGCGGAACTCGCCGTCGGTGACCACCTGCAGGCCGCAGTCCTCCTGCAGGCGAATGACGTCGCGAATCGCCTGGTCCTGCGCGGCGACGAATTCGCCCTCGCCGATCTTCCGTTCCGCATGGGCGCGGAACGCATCGCGCAGCGGCTTCGGACGGAGCAGGCTGCCGATATGGTCGGCGCGGTGCGTAAGCATCCGCGAATTGTATTGTTATAGTTGGCGCGATGAAGCCGCCATTCCATGCCGAGCACATCGGGAGTTTCGTCAGGCCGCCGCGGCTGATCGAAGCGGCGCGCGCGCACAAGGCTGGGAAGCTCGATGACGCCGGGTTCCGCGCGGTGCAGGACGACTGCATCCGCGAGATCGTCGCCTTCCAGGAATCCATCGGGCTGCCGAGCATCACCGACGGCGAATTCCGCCGGCGCAGCTGGTCGGCGGGGTTCATCGACGCCGTAGACGGTTTCGGGCTGCGCGACGGCACGCTCGGCTTCCGCAACGAGAGCGGCGTGATGGGCATTGCCGCCTCGCCCTACGCCAAGGCGCCGCTAAGGCGCCGCCAGCGCATCGTGGCGGACGATTTCCGCTTTCTCAAATCCGTGGTCCAGCGTGGCGTGCCCAAGGTGACCATCGCGGCGCCGGACGTCATGCACTGGTTCCTCGGACCCAAGGCGTACGACAGCAAGGTCTACAAGGATCGCGAGGCCTTTTTCGCCGACCTCGCCGTGATCTACAAGGCGGAGATCGCCGAACTGGCGAAGGAAGGCTGCCGCTATCTGCAGCTCGACGACACCGCGCTGCCGTGCAACTGTGATCCGAACGCGCGCAACGACGTGATGGCGCGTGGCGAAAACCCGGATGAGCTGACCGATCGCTATGCGAAGCTTTTCAACGAGGTGATCGCTACCAAGCCGGCCGATATGGCCGTTGCCATCCATCTCTGTCGCGGAAACCTCAAAGGCGCGTGGATGGCCGAAGGCGGCTACGAGCCGGTGGCGAAGACGCTGTTCAACCGGTTGAACGCCGACATCTACTGCCTCGAGTACGACACGCCGCGGGCCGGGGATTTCTCGCCGCTCCGCTACGTGCCGAACGGCAAGACGGTGATTCTTGGCCTGGTCTCCACCAAGACGCCCGAGCTCGAGAACAAGGACGCCCTGAAGCGCCGCATCGACGAAGCGGCGAAGTACGTGCCGCTCGAGCGCCTCGGCATCTCGCCGCAGTGCGGCTTCTCGAGCGGCGGCGGCTCCGGGCAGACCGTGACGCAGGACGACACCCGGCGCAAGCTCGAGCTGGTGATGGAAGTGGCGCGCGAGGTGTGGAAATAGCACCGCTCAGTCCGCTGATAAGTGCGGACGTGCGAGGTATCGACCTCCCTCGGCGGTAATCGCACCGGCAGCCCGGCACGTATGCAAATCGCGAGGCCGTCCATCGAGCAGATGTACATCTCACCGCTGACTGCGCGCAGGTCGGCGATCAGATGCCCGGCGAGGTCGTAATGCCCCGCCGAACGCGTTCCGCTTGTAAACGCGCTGCCCGAGCGCGTTCACCTGGCAGGGGGTGACGCCGAGGCTGCTCGTCGCCTGCGCCATGCGCCCGCGCGTGTCGTAGCCGTAGGTGTTGATGCCGTCGGCGGTGGTCGAGCCGTTCGGGTCGAAGCCGACTGGCTCAGCTCGCATGCTCGGCGTGGAGATTCACGCCGAAATTTGTTCTCGAGGGACTTAGCGAGCGAGCCCGGGCCCGGCACCCTTCGGCACCGGCCCCTGTTCGATCGTGCTTCCTCCCGACCGCGTCCGGGTTGCGCCCGCGCGAATCGACTCGCTTGCGCCGGTGGTTCGCGGTATCGGACCCGACGTAGCCGGCCCGATCCTGGATGCCGTCGATCCGGGTTTTGCGGACCCTGGCGCCGATCCGATGACGCCACGCTGTGAAACGTCGGGCGTGACGGATCCTAGTCGCTCGACGGCCGGTTCTGGCGAGCTCGATTGAGCGGCTGCTTCTCTAGCCGACGCTGCTTGTAGAACCGCGAAAGCCACCAGCAACGCAAAGTGGCGAAGATGCGCTTGAACTCGTCGAATCATCATTTTCTCAGTCGCGAAGGTCATTGCTTCCAATACCTAAGTGCTAGGTGATTTCGACGTCAGCCGAGCGCACATCTCGTGGTTCGCGGCACAACGGAGGTGCCGTTGCCCTGATTAGCGATTCCTGCTCTTCGCTGCAAGTGCGCTATAGGACGCCGATAGCTTCTCGTAGATTGGCGCGAGATCAAATGTACGGGTGCGCATCGCGGCATCTCCGCCCATCACCTCGCCAGCATTTCGTTTGGAGAGCTCTACCGCATGCACATAGTCGAGTATCGCTTTTTCGAAATTACCTTGTGCGAAGTACAAATCTCCTCGCTCGATGAACATATCCTTGCTCTCACGATCTTTCGATAGCTGAATAGCTTTCGAAATCTCTTGTACTGCGCCGTCGTAGTCTTGGTTTTGTTTCGCTTCTCGCGCTCTCTTCCAGTGCATCGTCGCATCGCCTCGATCGGCGTTTGGCTGAGCCGCACAACTAAGTGCAAGTCCTAGCACGGCAAACATAACAATTGGTTTCTTCATATTCCTCCGCGAAAGTAACCGGACCAAGCCCTATTCGCCGCAACACATATTTCTTGACTGGCCAACTATCGAACCCGCCTCGCAAATCCAACGGCCGTTGCCCTCTCCGCGTCCTACGTAATTGCGGCTGCAGCTGGGAACGTAAGCAAAGATGTCGAAGAAAGAGTCAATGGGACATGCACCGAGCGGTGATCGCGTGACGAAGAAGCACATTACGTAGCATCGTTTTTCACACGGCGCTAGCGTCGCCTTGACTCTTTCAATCTCTTGCTGCCATTCGTTGATCTTGCCTTGGGCATAGTTTGCACATGCCGTTTGGTAGGGCTGCGTAAATCGACTACCACCACCTATACCTTGCAGACCCGATGGATCGATTTTAGTCAGAGGTCGACCATCGGCGTACGCGTAGGTATTAATTCCGCCGCGAAGCCCGATTGGATCGCTTTCGTCGTACCTTCCGAGACTAGGATCGTAGTCCCTGAAATAGTTGTAGTGAAGGTTCGTCTCCTTGTCCGCGTACTGCCCGGGAAACCGCAGCGGAAATTCGAACGCACCCAGCCCTGAAGGGTTCTCGTCCGGCACGTTGATGCCGAATGGCTCCTGCTGGTCCCACCGCCAGACGGTCTGGCCGCTCTGGTTGGCGACGAGGCGCGGCGTGTTGAGATGATCGACGTGAACGTAGTAAGGAACGTCGCCGCCATCGACGGAAAACACGCCCACCGGAATGTCCCCGAGATAGACGAACTCGCGTGAGCCGCCGCTGCCCTGGCCGCGGCGCCAGTAGATGTCCGCTCTTCCGTCGCCGTCCAGGTCGCCTACGCCGCTCACCTGCCAGGAGAGGTCGCTGACTTGGCGGATGTAGCCTTCCGTCGCTTTGATCGTCACGCCGTCCATCGGATAGATGTAGTCCTCGCCGCTGGTTGAATGCCGCCAGAGGATGTCGGACTTCGTGTCGCCGTCGAAGTCGCCGATGCCTACGATCTTCCAGCGCTGGTCGGTCACGGTGCGGATGAAGCCCTCGGTTGGCCTGATCGTCAGGCCGTCCATGAAGTAGACGTAGTTCTCGCCGGTCGAGGTGTTCCGCCAGACGATGTCGCCCTTGTGGTCGCCATCCAGATCGCCGACGCCGGCGATCTTCCAGTTCTGATCGGCCACCGTGCGGATGTAGCCTTCGCCCACGATGTCGAGCCCGTTCATCAGGTAGATGTAGTTCTCGCCGCTCGCGCCGCTCCGCCACAGGATGTCCGCTCTGCCGTCGCCGTCGAAGTCGCGGATGCCAGCGATCTTCCAGTTCTGGTCGGCCACCGTGCGGAGGTAGCCCTCGCCGATGATGTTCAGCCCGTTCATCAGGTAGACGTAGTTCTCCCCCGTCCCCGCGTGCCGCCAGAGGATGTCGGCCCTGCCATCGCCGTTGAAGTCTCCCACCCCAACCACCTTCCAGTCGAGGTCCAGCACCGAGCGGAGATACCCCTCGGTCGCCTTCACCGTCGTGCCGTCCATCGGGTAGAGGTAGTTCTGGCCGCTGCGGTAGTTGCGCCAGACGATGTCGGCTCTTCCGTCACCGTCCAGATCGCCCACTCCCACGATCTGCCAGTCCTGCTCGGGCGAGCGGCCGGCGATGTAGCCCTCGGTCGTCTTGATCGCCAGGCCATCCATCGGATAGAGGTACATCTCCCCGCTCGCCGCGCGCTCGTCGGCGATCAGATGCCCGTTCACGTCGTAGTGGAAGAAGGCCTCGCCGAGCGTGTTCCTCTTATAGACGCGCTGCCCGAGCGCGTTCACCTGGTAGGTGGTGGTGCCGATCGAGCTGATCGCCTCCACCATGCGACCGCGCGTGTCGTAGCCGTAGGTGTTGTTGCCGTCGGCGGTGGTCGAACCGTTCGGGTCGTAGCTGAAGCTGCGGATTGGTCCCCTAGGCGGTCGTCTAGCGACTGAGGCCCGGCCCTGGACTCGCCGGCGCAGGCCCTCGCTCGATCGCGCTTGCACCCGAACGCTTGGTAATAGAGCCCGAGCGAATTGAGCCCCCGCTTTGGCTGACGGAGCGAGATGTGCCGCTCGCTCCGATCCTCGAAGGCGCCGACCCCGGCTTAGCTGTCCCGGGCTGCGATCCGATCACCCCACGTTCCGCAACGCTTGGCGTAACGGTTCCCAGCCGCTCGGAGGTGACGGTTGGCGAGCTTGTTTGAGCAGCGGCTTCTCCTGCGCCTCCTCCATGGAGGAGCGCAAAGCTCAGCACTAGCGCGAACTGCCATACGTGCAATTGAAGTCGTCGAATCATGATGTCTCCAATGAGGCCGCGGCTCAAGTGAGGTGCGTCGCTTGCATCCGCTGCCCGAGGCTCACTGGGCCGGCGCCTGGCGGATCCAACTGTGGTTTGCGCATCGTTCAAGCGGTCGGTGGTTGCCCTATGATCAGTAGCACTCACAACGCCATGGGCCGTCATATCGCCCTGGATTAGCTGAACCAACAGGATTCAGCGAGACAAGCCGGCCAGCCCTCTTCTCTTTGGCGCATTGGTTCCGACACTTCTCTGCTTCACTTTCTCTATAGCGATTTACCGGATTGCCGACAAAGTAAGCGATGAGAACAACGCCTAAGAACACAGCCGCTATCAATAACTTCGTGCGCCAATCGAGACGCGGGAACCGCCGCTTTGCCTCCACTAAGAACTCCGCGGCGCTGCAAACTGGTCGCGCAAAGGCGAAAGGAAGGCTAGCGCCATAATTCCGCCGTCGAGCAGCGAAGCAGCATGACCGAAGAAAGTTTCCGGGGGGCCGGAAATCGACACCCCGAAAAAGAACGAGCCGATAAGCACCAATGCGAGAAACGATGCCAGCAGGTAGCGACCCCAGTTCTTAAAGAAATACAAACCGAAAAAAGCGACAAAGGGAATCAGATACAGTACGACGATAATTGGGTGATTCATAGCAACACGCGCACCGTGCCCTCCATATTTCATCAGCTCGAGCGAATATGATGAAAACACAGAGGGCATCTGCGGCAGGACGAAGAGCACGGTCGCGTGTGCCAAGAACGCACCAACCACCATTGCCCTAAACGACGCAATCATCGCGGTCCGACAAAAGGCCCTCTCCTGCAAACCCATACGCACCCTGGTGCGGGTGGTAGCGCGAAGAGTTCCCGAATGCTGGGCGTGTGACGCGCCACTCTATTTGCGCGCTGGCGTGACGAAGAAACACCTAGCACCAGCCTCCCACTTCCTTTCGCAAGTAGCCTCTCGTTTCGAGCGCCTGCTCGATGGCAAGGCGCTCAGCCAAGTCCGCGGGTTTGCCGCGGTAGTTCATGTGATGCCGAATGCGCTCGGCTCGTTCGCTCACCTCCTCACGTAGCGCGCGGCGGTCGATTGTGATTGGAGCGCGAGCGCTCCATAGCTCGGACGCGGTCCGCCATTGCAGTGTACGCCGCCGCCAGAGTTTGTTGACAGCCTCCAGCACTTCCTCAAGACGCGGTCCGATCTCTTCGATGGACAGCAGCTGCAGTTCATCGGCCCAGGCGCGGTGCTCACGATTCTGCCGCTCGTGCTGGCCATAGAAGCGCGGGCAGCGTGGCGGCCCATGCAGCACGAGGACCTGGTGTGCTTTGAGCAGCTCGTGCACCGCCGGCACGTCGTGCGCACTCGCGCGGTCCAAGCGATAGACCAAGGGTGCGCCGTGCTTCTCCATGTCGGAGCGCAGCGCTCGAATGACGAGTTGCGCGTCGTAACGCCGGGCGGTCTTCACCTGGGTACGGTAGGGCACTGCGGCGTCCGCTGTGAAGAGCGCATGCAGCGTGCCGTCGGCCGCGCGCAGATGCATGCCATCGAGGCCTCTCATGACGTCCGGTGCCGTGACCGTTATGCGAATCAGCGCCGCCTTGCGCTCGCGTTCCATGAGCCTAAGCGTCTGCGTCTTAACACGAGCGGCCTGACGCCGCGAGATTCCGGGCACGCTTCTTCTGAGCGCTTCGGCGCCGACCTGGCCGTGGAGCGCTCGCACGAGCCCGCTTGCACGCTCGGCAATGCCTACAGGCAGGCGTAGAGCGCTCGCGCCTGTGCGCTGCACTAGCGGTGCGCGACGGCGTTCGCGCGCCTTCCAGCGGCGCACGGTCGCCTCGTGAACGCCCACCGCGTTGGCGGCGAGAGCAGCGCGGCAGCCCGTCTGCCTCATCGCTTCGACCTCGCTGAGGCGGCGACGGCGTTGTCCCTCGGGCTCTTCCTTCTGCTCACCGGAGGGCTCCTTCGCCTTCTTGCCCCGGCCCTGCCGTGCGGCTCCGATCCGGCCCCGCAGCATGGTGCTCGCCACCTGTAGCACCCGCTCGCTGGTCTTCACGTCCTCCAGCAGCCGCTCGTTCTCGCGGCGCAGCTGCTCGATCTCCGCCTCCAGAGCGCTCACCGCCTCGGGCTTCGCCGGCCGACCCCCTGGCTTCGGCGTGATCTCCTCGATCATTGCGCCCAGGCCCCGGTGCAGGATCGACTGGAAGTGGTTTCTCGACATGCCGAGCGCCCGGGCCGCCGCCGCCACGCTCGTCTTGCCCGAGAGCACCTCGACCATCAGCGCCAGGCGCTGCACCACCTCCGGCGGCAGCTCCGGGGCCGGGGTGTAGTTCTTCTTCTTGGACATCCGCTCCCTCCCGAGGCGCAGCATCGCTTAAGGCAACGGCCCCCGCAAGCTTGCGCTCCCAGCTCAGGCCGCGCTCTCGCCAGCCTTCATCGGAGTCGAAGCAGCGTTCGCGCTCGCCTTCGCCTTGGAGCTCCTCGAGCGAGCGCTGCCGCCCAGGATCGAGCCGAGGCCGCTCTTCGGCGGCCGGCCGCGCCGCGGTCTCGTCACCGGCGAGCGGATCGATTTGCGCGTCAGGAACAATAGACGCTGGCTGCGCCGCTTCTCCTGCTCCAGGCGCTTCACCTGCTCCTGCAGGTCCTCGATGCGCGCCGTCGCCGCCGAGAGCTCCGGTGCGCCGCTCTCCGAGCTCGCGGTGAGGGGGTTCAGCGCTACCAGCATCGCCCGCAACGCCTTGGTCTCCAGGTGGTAGTAGGTCGGCCGCGAGATCTTCGCCTGCGCGATTGCGTCGCTCACCGCTATCTCGCCCGACAGCACCGAGAGCAGCATCAGGCAGCGGCTGCGGGCGATCGCGTCGAGATCCGGCGCGCTCTTCAGCCACCGCGGCGTCGGCCGGCGCCGGTGCTTCCTGCGCCGATCGGCCGGCGTGCCATCTCGAGCTTTGCGTGGCTTGGTCATCGTCTGTCTCCTTGATCAGCGGAATGGTGGTTTCCTCGGTGCCGACACGCACCCTCAGCGCGGCACCGCTGGCGTTGATGGTCAGGTCGCGGTCGCCCAAGCGCCCGACGAGATAGAAGGGCTTCCTCGCCGGCTGCTCGCGCGCCAAGCGCAGCGCGTTCTCGGCCACCGTCGCCTCGATCGCCGAGCGCACCTGCGGCGCTGAGCGGAAGAACCGGTCCGCCGGCGTCAGACCCTCAATCGCCTGGTGCGGCCGCTGGAAGTTGTAATGCTGGACGAAGAGCGCCGCGCGCCGCTGGCAGTCGTCGAAGTCGGCAAACACCGTGCGCGAGAGGAACTCCTCCCACATCGTCTTCCAGAAGCGTTCGATCTTGCCGCAGGTCTGCGGATGGTGCGGCCGGCTCTTGATGTGCCGGATGCCGTGGCGGCGAAGTTCCTCCTCGAACCCCGTCTCACCGCGCCAGGCGGTGTACTGACGCCCCTGGTCGGTCAGAACCTCGCGCGGCGCGCCATAGTCGGCGATGCCCCGGGCCAGAGCCTCTAGCACCAGTGAGCTCCTCTGGTGGTGCGCCATCACCATGCTCACGAGATAGCGCGAATGGTCATCGAGGAACGCAGCGACGTAGATCCGCTCGTGGCGCCGTAGCAGGAACGTAAAGAGGTCCGACTGCCAGAGCTGGTTCGGCTCGGCGCGCTCGAAGCGCCGATCGCGCGGCTTGGGCTTCGATTTCGGCGCGCCTCGCGGCTGTGCCAGCCCTGCGCTTTTGAGCACCCGCCGCACCGTCGTATCCGAGGTACCGATGCCGAAGAAGCGCTTCACCACATCGCGAATGCGCCGGCTTCCCGCTTGCGGCTGTTCTCGCTTAACGGCGAGCACCGCCTCACGCCGAGCATCAGGCTTTGCTTCGCGGTTACCCACAGGGCCGCGCGCTTCGGTGCGTAAGGGGCGCACGCGCGCGCCCTGTGGATAACCGCTCGCCGCCTTGCCACCGCGCCCAGGCAACTGCTCAAGCGCCGCGCGCCCGCCGGTGCGGTACTTCTGTGCCCATGCCGTGAGCGTCGTGTATGGAATCCCCAGCTCTTGCGATAGCCGGCTCGCAGCCAGGCCTTGGTCCACGATCATGGACGCCGCGGCCACCATCACATCCCTCGGATAGCCCGCGTGCGGCTTTCGGCCGGCGATGTCTTGTGCTTTCAGCTTCACCCGTCACCTCCTTTTGACTCCTGCGTCAGCCAAAATGGAGGGCCGAGTGCTAGGTGATTTCTAGGTCAGCCGAGCGCGCATCTCGTGGTTCGCGGCACAAGCGAATGAAGGCGAGCTGCCCTTGCCCGGTGCCGCGATAATCGGTCTCGGCCTGGAACTTATTTCCGGTGCCGGGATTTATCGGGTTGCCGCAACACAGGTCGGGCTGACCGAGGTTCGGCCCGCTCGAATTGCGGCAAAAGCCGGTCGAGTCCTTCATCGAGTCGGGGCAGTCGAGGTAGCACATCGCCGGCCTCGCGTACGCCGGCGGCGCGTTCATGTAATTGCTGCACGTGTCCCACGCCGGGCGAACCTGGGGCCGATCGACCACGATTCCCGGATTGCTGCCGTTGAGCCACTGATATCCGCAGGTGATCGGGTCCAATACGCCGACGAAAAGGATCGGATTGCCGGGCGGCAGCGAGTTGCCGATCATTTCGGCGTCGGATCGCACCGCGCAGGTTTCGGCGACGCTCGAGCCGAATGCGATCCTGCTTGGATCTGACGGCCCGTTCGTGCCGTCATAAGGAAACCAGAAGGAGTAAGCGCCGTACTCCGACGCGAGTGCCGCGAAGCTGAGGAACAGCCCGAACGAGGCGCGGACAAGAAACCTGAGAAGCGATGTGGCGGGCAGGATGACGGCGGCGTTCCGCACTGCTGGCATCTGTTTCTCCCCTTGGCGCAGGAACCGGGCGCTTCCAGTTCTTTTGCGGCTTATCGCTGCGCGACGCGGCCGCTGTCAACCCGCAACGCGAAATATCAATGGCAAATCGTCCGTGACATGTGCGCAAACGCACACACTGGGACGACGGTGACGCAAGACAGTACGCGGCGAACGCTGGAGCTGGTGCTGGAAGGGGCGCGCGAGGTTTGGGAGTAACTTAGGTTCCGAAGAGGTCGACGATCTGCTCGCGCAGCCAGCGGTTGCCGGGATCGGCCTCGAAACGCTCGTGCCAGTGCACCGCGACCTCGGCCGGCGGGATCGGCACCGGCGGCGGCAGCGACTTGAGCTTGCCGCGGCGCTCGAAGACCCGGGCGACGCGAGCCGGCAGCGTCAGGATCAAGTCGGTGCGCTCCAGCACCATCGGCACGACCGTGAAGTGCGGCACCCGCAGCGCGATCTTGCGCGCGAGCCCGGCACGCTCGAGTGCTTCCTCGATCACGCGGTGGCCGCCGCGGTAGCTGACCAGCGCATGGGATGCCTCCGCGAATTTTTTCTTCGTCAGCGAAGCGATCGGATGATCGGCGCGCATCAGGCACAGGTACGGATCGCGGAATAGCGCCTGCCGCCGCACCGGCGGGCCCAGGCCGGGCAGGAAGCCTACGGCCAGGTCGAGCGCCCCGGCGGCGAGCGCGCCGGCGATGTCCTCGACGTCCATCGCCACCGCTTCCAGCCGCACGCCCGGCGCGAGCTGCTGCACACGCTCGATCAGGGGCGGGAGGAATTCGATCTGGCCGAGGTCCGACATGTAGAAGCGGAAGGCGCGGGTCGCGCTCGGCGGGTCGAAGCCCGGGCCGTGGGCCAGCGCCGATTCGAGCAGCGCCAGCGCCTGGCGCACCGGCTCCGCCAATTCCCGTGCGAAGGGCGTCGCGTCCATGCCGCTCGGCGTGCGGACGAAGAGCGCGTCGCCGAAGAGCCCACGCAGGCGCGAGAGGGCGTTGGACACCGCCGGCTGGGTCAGGCCGAGGCCTGCCGCCGCCGGCGTCACGCCGCGCTCGCGCAGCACCGCGTCAAACACGCGCAGCAGGTTCAGATCGACATCGCGAACATTCACTGCGGTGATTCATATCATGAGTGCCATTGATTTGACAAATGGATACCCGGCGCCTACGCTTGCCCCTTCCTAGGAGGAGTCCTCGAATGAGAAAAACGCTGCTCGTCGCGCTCGCCGCGCTATGGCCCACGCTCGCCCCGACTTTTGCACTAGGTCAGGAGGTGACGCTACGCCTGGTGAGCGCCTTCCCGGAGAACCAGTTCTACGTGAAGCGCACGGTGGAGTGGATCGAGAAGGTCAACAAGGAAGGCAAGGGCACGCTGCATATCAACTTCATCGGCGGCCCGAAGGCCATTCCGACCTTCGAGGTCGGCAAGGCGGTGCAGAGCGGCGTGGTCGACCTCGGCTTCACCACCGGCGCGTTCTACACCAACGTCATGCCGGAAGCCGACATCCTGAAGCTGGCGGAGACGAGCGCAGCGGAGCAGCGCAAGAATGGCGGTTACGAGCTGATCAACAAGATCTGGGCCGAGAAGGCGAACATGCGTTACCTCGCCAAAGTGGTCGAGTTCACGCCGTTCCATCTCTACCTCAACAAGAAAATCGACAAGCCGGATCTCACCGGCCTCAAGATCCGCATCACGCCCGTCTATCGCGAGTTCTTCCAGTCGATGGGCGCGCAGGTCATGACCACCGCGCCGGGTGAGGTGTACACGGCGCTCGAGCGCGGCGTGATCGACGGCTACGGCTGGCCGATCCACGCGCTGTTCGACCTCAACTGGCAGGAGAAGACCAAGTTTCGCGTCGATCCCGGCTTCTACAACGCCGAGGTCGGCATCGTCATGAACCTCGACAAGTACAAGGGCCTGCCGGCGAAGGCGCGCCAGTTCCTGGATCGCGAGGCGCTCGCCTATGAGCAGCAGAACGACTTCTGGAAGTCGTACAACCAGAACGAGGCCAAGCGCCAGGCCGAGGCCGGCATCCAGACCATCACCTTCGATGCGGCCACCAGCAAGGCCTACGTCGAGAAGTCGAAGGAGATCGGCTGGGCGGCGGCGATCAAGGCGAGTCCGCAGTACGGCGAGCAATTGAAGAAGGTGCTGGCAAAATAGACCCGGAACGTGCAGCGACTGGAAGCCGCGTATGGCCGGGTGCTCGATGCCCTCGCGCTGATCGCCTGCGCGCTGATCCTGGGCATGACGCTCATGATCTGCGCCGACGTGTTCCTGCGGAACGTGCGCATCGTTCCCGGGGTCGCGGGACTGGAGTGGGCCAACGAGATCTCCGAGGCGATGCTGTTCCTGGTCACGCTACTCACCGCGCCGTGGCTCCTGCGGCGCGGCCAGCACATCCGCGTCGACATCATCCTGCGCGCGGTGCCGCCGCGAGTGGGCTGGATTTTCGAGTGGATCGTCGACCTGCTGGCGCTCGGCTGCTGCGCGGTGATTGCCTGGTACAGCGCGCGTGCGGCGTTCGCCAGCTACAAGGCCGGCTCGCTCTCCATCAAGACGCTGATCACGCCGGAATGGTGGCTGCTGTCGGTGCTGCCGGTGGCGTTCGTGCTGCTGACGCTCGAGATGTGCTTCCGCATGCGCCGCCTCTACCTGGCGCCGCGCACACCGCGCGACGACGCGGTTTCCACGGGCTAGAGCGTGTCCTGGCAGGCGGCAGCGTGGCTGATGCTCGGCGGATCGACGGTGCTGCTCTTTCTCGGGCTGCCGGTCGCGTTCTCCTTCCTGGTAATCAATCTGCTCGGCGCGTGGCTCTTCTTGGGTGGCGAAGCCGGGCTGGTGCAGCTGGCGCGCAACTCAGTCGGCTCCGTCGCCAGCTTCTCGCTCACGCCGATTCCGCTCTTCATCCTGATGGGCGAGGTGCTGTTCCACACGGGCCTGGCGGTGAAGGTGATCGACGGCGTCGAGCGCCTGATCCGGCAGGTGCCGGGGCGCCTGGCCGTCGTGGCAGTCGTGGCGGGCACCGTCTTCTCTGCCATCTCGGGCTCGACGATCGCGACCACGGCAATGCTCGGCAGCCTCATGCTGCCGGTGATGCTGGCGCGCGGCTATCACCCGACCATGGCCACCGGGCCGCTGATGGCGATCGGCGCGGTCGACATGCTGATCCCGCCGTCGGCACTGACGGTGCTGCTCGGCAGCCTCTCGGGCATCTCCATCTCCCGGCTGCTGATCGGCGGCGTGATGCCGGGTCTGATCCTCAGCATGGCGTTCGTCATCTACATCATCGCCCGCGTGAAGCTGAACCCGTCGCTGGCCCCGGCAAGCACCTTCACGGAATACCAGGGCTGGGCCAAGCTGCGGCCGTTCTTCCAGTACGTGCTACCGCTCGTGTCCATCTTCGTCGTGGTGGTGGCGTCGATGTCGGCCGGTTGGGCGACGCCGACCGAGTCGGCCGCGATCGGCGCGCTGTTCACTATGGTGCTGGCGATGTGCTACCGCGCGCTGACATTCGAGAACCTGCTGGACTCGCTGCGCGGCACGGCGGCGATCTCGGGCATGATCCTGTTCATCATCGTAGGCGCGACGACCTTCTCGCAGATCCTGTCGTTCTCGGGCGCGAGCAACGGGCTGGTCGAGCTGATTGGCGGCATGGGGCTGTCGCCGCTGGCGCTGATCGCAGCGATGATGCTGCTCCTGATCTTCCTCGGCCTGTTCGTCGAGCAGGTGAGCATGATGATGATCACGCTGCCGATCTACATGCCGCTGGTCGCCAAGTACGGCATGGATCCGGTGTGGTTCGGCGTCATGTTCCTGATCTGCATGCAGCTCGGGCTCTTGTTGCCGCCGCACGGCCTGCTGCTCATGACGATGAAGGGCGTGGCCCCGCCGCAGGTGCGCATGGGGCACATTTTCCAGGCCGTGCTGCCTTACATAGTGATGAGCCTGCTGCTACTCGCCCTGGTGCTGTTTGTCCCGGCGGTCGCCGTCTGGCTGCCTAAGGTGCTTCTGTAAATGGAACGATCCTTCAAGCAGGAAGTCGAGAAATTGAAGCTCGGGGAAGGCGAGACCTTCCACGGCGAGGCGATCTTGGCCGTGACCAAGGCGCTGCTGCAGTCCGGGGTGGCATACGTCGGCGGTTACCAGGGCGCACCGGTGTCGCACGTCATGGACGTGCTGAACGACGCCCGCGACATCCTCGACGAGCTCGGCGTGCACGTCGAGACCAACGCCAACGAGGCCGGCGCGGCGGCGATGCTCGGCGCCTCGATCAACTACCCGATGCGCGGCGCCGTCGCCTTCAAGTCGACTGTCGGCACCAACGTCGCATCGGATGCGCTGTCCAACCTCGCGTCCGCCGGAGTGAAAGGCGGCGCGCTGCTGGTGCTGGGCGAGGACTACGGCGAGGGCTCCTCCATCATCCAGGAGCGCAGCCACGCCTTCGCCATGAAGTCGCAGATCTGGCTGCTCGATCCGCGGCCGAACCTGCCGAAGATCGTCGAGATGGTCGAGCGCGGCTTCGAGCTCTCGGAAGCCTCGAGCACGCCTGTGATGCTCGAGCTGCGTATCCGCGCCTGCCACGTCCAGGGCAGCTTCAAGACGCGAGAGAACCAGCGCCCGCCGCTGTCCAAGCGCACGCTGATCGAGAATCCCGACTTCGACTACAACCGGATCTGCCTGCCTCCGGCGACCTACGCGCAGGAGAAGCAGAAGATCGACGTACGCTGGCCCGCGGCGGTGAAGTTCATCCGCGAGCACCGGCTGAACGAGACCTTCCCCGGCGAGATGAGCGACATCGGCATCATCTGCCAGGGCGGCCTGTACAACGCCGTGATCCGGGCGCTGCAGACGCTCGGCTTGGCCGATGCATTCGGCACGGCGAAGGTGCCGATCTACTGCATGAACGTCACCTATCCGATGGTGCCGGAGGAGTTGACCGCCTTCTGCGCCGGCAAGCGCGAGGTACTGATCGTCGAGGAAGGCCAGCCGGCGTATCTCGAGGAAGCGATCCTCGCCACGCTGCGTCGACAGGACATCAACGGCGTCAAGGTGCGCGGCAAGGACGTGCTGCCGCTCGCCGGCGAGTACACAGGCGAGGTGGTGCTGACCGGCCTCTCCAGGTTCCTGGGCCGCGACGCCGCGGTGGCGCCGATCCGCGCGCTGAAAGAGAAGGCCGCCGGGCTCCTCGGTGGGCTGCCGCAGCGCCCGCCGGGCTTCTGCGTCGGCTGCCCGGAGCGCCCGGTGTTCTCGGCGATGAAGCTGCTCGAGCGCGACGAAGGCAAGTTCCACCTTTCCGCCGACATCGGCTGTCACCTCTTCTCGACCTTGCCGCCCTTCAACATCGGCAACACCGTGCTCGGCTATGGCCTCGGCCTCGCCTCGAATTCAGCGGTGCATCCGGCGATGGCGCGGCGCACGGTGACGATGATGGGCGACGGCGGCTTCTGGCATAACGGCCTCACCACCGGGATCGCGAACCACGTCTTCAACAAGAACGACGGCATCCTGGTGATCATGAAGAACGGCTACAGCTCGGCCACCGGTACGCAGGAGCTGCCCTCCTCGCCGCAGCACAGCGAGGTGAAGGAAGACATCAGCATGGAGCGCGCGCTGAAGGGCATCGGCGTGGAATGGCTGCGCACGGTGCACAACTATCACGTCGGCGAAGTCGCCAAGACCTTGAAGGAGGCGATGACGACCGACTACAAGGGGCTCAAGGTCATTGTCGCCGAGGGCGAATGCCAGCTCGAGCGGCAGCGCAAGCTGCGCCCGGTGGTGGCGGAGAAGATGAAGAAGGGTGAACGCCATGTGCGCGTCAAGTATGGCGTCGATGAGGACACCTGCACAGGCGACCACTCGTGCATCCGGCTCTCCGGCTGTCCGACGCTCACCATCAAGGACAACCCCGATCCGCTGCGCACCGATCCGGTGGCGACCGTGATCGACGGCTGTGTCGGCTGCGGACTGTGCGGCGAGAACGCGCACACCGCGGTGCTGTGCCCGTCCTTTTATCGCGCCGAAGTCATCCAGAACCCGAGTTGGTGGGACAAGCTGTGGAACGCCAGTTCACCAAGGAAATAGAGTCGCTGCGCCTCGGTGACGGCGAGACCTTCCACGGCGAGGGCATCCTCGCCGTGACCAAGGCGCTGCTGCAGTCCGGCGTGTCCTACGTCGGCGGCTACCAAGGCGCGCCGGTATCGCACCTCCTCGACGTCATGGTGCAGGCCAAGGACTACCTCGACCAGCTCGGCGTGCACGTCGAAGCCTGCACCAACGAAGCTTCCGCGGCCGCCATGCTCGGCGCGTCGATCAACTACCCGGCGCGCGGCGCCGTGACGTGGAAGTCGATCGTCGGCACCAATGTCGCCGCCGACGCCCTCTCCTATCTGGCGAGCGCCGGTGTCATGGGCGGCACATTGGTCGTGCTGGGTGAGGACTACGGCGAGGGCGGCGTGGTGGCGCAGGAGCGCAGCCATGCCTACGCGCTGAAATGCCTGATGTGGCTGCTCGACCCCCGGCCCAACCTGCCGAAGATCGTCGAGATGGTCGAGCGCGGCTTCGAGCTGTCCGAAGCCTCGAACACTCCGGTGATGATGGAGCTGCGCATCCGCGCCTGCCACGTCAGGGGTTCATTTCAAACTAAAGAAAACAAGGCACCAGCAATCTCGAAGCGCGAAAAGCTCGACGGCCCGCCGAAGGAATTCATCTACGACCGCCTGGCACATCCGCCCGCTACCTTCCGGCAGGAGAAGCTCAAGTCCGACGTGCGCCTGCCGGCGGCGCGCAAGTTCATCGCCGAGCACCAGCTGAACGAAGTGTTCCCCGGCACGGAGAACGAGCTCGGCATCATCGTGCAGGGCGGGCTCTACAACGGCCTCCTTCTCGCGCTGAAAACGCTGGGCCTCGCGGATGCGTTCGGCGCGAGCCGCATTCCGATTCTGGCCCTGAACGTGGTCTATCCGCTGGTCCCGGAGGAAATCACCGCTTTCTGCGCGAGCAAGAAGGCCGTCCTGGTGCTCGAGGAAGGCCAGCCCGAATTCATCGAGCAGGAGATCGCCACGCACCTGCGCCGCGCCGACGTCTCCGCCAGGCTGCACGGCAAGGACTGCATGCACATGGCGGGCGACTACAACGTCGAAGCGCTGGTGCGCGGCCTTGCGAAGTTCCTCGGCCAGCACGCCCCGCATCTCGATTCGTCGAGCGGCCAGCGCTGGCTCGACACGGTAGCGGGCAGGCGCCAGCGGGCGAACGAGCTGCTCGGTGCGCTGCCGGCTCGTCCGCCCGGCTTCTGCGTCGGCTGTCCCGAGCGGCCGGTCTTCTCGGCGATGAAGCTGGTCGCCCAGGACATCGGACGGCCGCACGTCTCCATGGACGTTGGCTGCCACTGCTTCGGCTCCTTCGAGCCCTTCTCGCAGGGCAACACCCTGCTCGGTTATGGCATGAGCCTCGCGTCCGCCGCCGGCGTCTCGCCGATGTCCTCGCGGCGGCCGGTGGCGATCATGGGCGACGGCGGCTTCTGGCATAACGGGCTTCTATCGGGCGTCGCCTCCAACCTGCTGAACAAGGGCGACGGCGTGCTCGTCATCATGAAGAACGGCTATGCGTCTGCGACCGGCACGCAGGAGCTGCTCTCTTCCCCGCCGGAGGATGCGCGCATGGTCGCCGTCGGCAACAGCGCGGCGGACGCCGATCGCACGATCGAAAGCACGCTCACCGGGCTCGGCGTGAAATGGCTGCGGACGGTCAACAATTACAAGGTCGGCGAAGTCTCCAAGGTCTACAAGGAAGCGATGCAGACCGATTACCCGGGCCTCAAGGTGATCATCGCCGAGGGCGAGTGCCAGCTCGAGCGGCAGCGGCGGCTGAAACCGCAGGTGGCGCAGAAGCTGGCGAAGGGGGAGCGCAACATCCGCGTCAAGTACGGCGTCGACGAAGACACCTGCACCGGCGACCACTCCTGCATCCGCCTGTCCGGCTGCCCGACGCTCACGGTGAAGGACAACCCCGACCCGCTGCGCAACGATCCGGTGGCCACGGTGATCGACGGCTGCGTCGGCTGCGGACTCTGCGGCGAGAACGCGCACGCCGCAGTGCTATGCCCGTCGTTCTATCGCGCGGAAGTGATCCAGAACCCCACGGCGTGGGACCGACTGGCGGCCAAGCTATGAACTTCCCCGAGCGTCCCATCACCATCCTCATTGCCGCGCTCGGCGGCGAAGGCGGCGGCGTGATGGCCGACTGGCTGATGGAAGCGGCGACCGAGAGCGGGCTGCCGGCGCAGGCGACCTCGATCCCCGGAGTGGCGCAGCGCACCGGCGCGACGACGTATTACCTCGAGATCTATCCGCTGGGCAGGAACGAGCTCGGCGGGCGCGAGCCGGTGCTGTCGCTGACGCCGAGCCCGGGCAACGTCGACATCATGGTCGCCTCCGAGCTGATCGAGGCGGGCCGCGCGATGACCAACGGCTACGTCAGCCCCGAGCGCACGACGCTCATCGCCTCGACGCACCGCATCTATGCGACGGTCGAGAAGATGCAGATGGCCGACGGCCGCTTCGACAGCGACAAGGTGGTGGCGGCGAGCCAGCAGCTGGCGAAGCGCGCCGTGCTGTTCGACATGCGCAAGCTCGCGCAGGAGAGCGGCACGGTGATCAACGCGGTGCTGTTCGGTGCCATGGCGGGGAGCGGCGTGCTGCCGCTCAGCCGCGAAGCCTGCGAGGCCGCCATCCGCAAGGCCGGTCGCGGCGCGGAGGCCAGCCTGCGCGGCTTCGCCGCCGGCTACGACATCGCGCACGGCGGGCGCAAGGCGCCAGAGCAGCCGGCGCCGCCCAAGCGTGCCACCGATTTGCGCGAGATCACCGCGCTGGCGGAGGAGCGGCTGAAGGACTACCAGGGCGAGCGTTATGCCGAGCTGTATCGCAGGCGGCTGCAGCCTTTCCTGCAGGTGGATGCGAAAGTCGCGGCGACGGTGGCGCGCCATCTGGCGACCTGGATGAGCTACGAAGACATCATCCGCGTGGCGGATCTGAAGACGCGTGCCAGCCGCTTCGCGCGAGTGCGGCGCGAGGTCGGCGCGAAGGAAGGCGAACCGGTGGTGGTGATCGACTTCCTCAAGCCCGGCGTCGAAGAGTTCGCCTCGGTGATGCCGCATTTCCTGGGCAAGCGGCTGGTGGCGTGGGCCGAGCGCCGCGGCAAGCTCGACGCCTACAACGTCGGCATGCACATCAAGACCTCGGGCGTCTTCGGCTACCTATTGGTGCGCTCGCTGGCCTGGCTGCGTCCGTTGCGGCCGATGAGCTACCGCTACGTCGAAGAGCAGCAGCTGATCGAGCGCTGGCTCGGCATGGTGGCCGAGGCGGCGAAGCGCGACGCCGAGCTCGCCTACGAGATCGCCGAATGCGCGCGCCTGATCAAGGGCTACGGCGAAACCCATCGCCGTGGCAAAGGCAATTTCCTCGCCATCGCCGATGCGCTGATCGAGAACCCGCCGACCGCGGATGCGCGCCAGCAGGCGAAGGCGATCCGCAAGGCGCGCGACGCGGCGCTCGCGGATCCGGAGGGCAAGGCCCTCGGCACGACGCTCGGCAAGCCGGTGGTGTGGATGAAGCCCGTAGTTCAGCCCAAGGCGAAAACGTAAACTAGGAGATTGCATGGCCAGCATTCCCCAAACGACGAACAGCGCGCGGCAAGACCTCTACCGGCGCATGGACAAGCACAACACGGCGCCGCTCTGGGAGGTGCTGCACGCGCTGATCCCCGACACGCCGGCGACGCGCTGCAAGCCGTATCTCTGGAAGTACAAGGACGTGCGGCCGCACATCACCGAGGCCGGCAAGCTGATCACGGCCAAGGAAGCCATTCGCCGCGTGCTGGTGCTCGAGAACCCCGGTCTGCGCGGCGAGTCCTGCATCACGCAGAGCCTTTATGCCGGCCTGCAGCTGATCCTGCCCGGCGAGATCGCGCCGAGCCACCGCCACAGCCAGTCGGCGCTGCGCTTCATCGTCGAGGGCTCGGGCGCGTACACCGCCGTGGATGGCGAGCGCACCACGATGCTTCCCGGCGACTTCATCATCACGCCGTCCTGGACCTTCCACGACCACGGCAACCCCGGCAACGAGCCGGTGGTGTGGATGGATGGCCTGGACATCCGCATCGTCGAGCTGTTCGCCGCGCAGTTCCACGAGGTCTATCCGGAGGAAGTGCAGCCGGTGACGCGCAGCGAAGGCGCGGCGACGGCGCGCTTCGGCAACGGCCTCGCGCCGCTCGGCGCGGCGGCGCCGTTCGGCAAGACCTCGCCGATCTTCAACTATCCGTACGCGCGCAGCCGCGAATCGCTCGAGCTCTTGTCGCGCGACCAGGACGCCGATGCCTGCCACGGCTGGAAGATGCAGTTCGTCAACCCGCTGACCGGCGGGCACGCAATGCCGACGATCGCCGCCTTCATCCAGCTCCTGCCGAACGGGTTCCGCTCGCAGCCCTACCGCTCGACCGACGGCACGATCTATTCGGTGGTGGAAGGCGGCGGGCGCGTCACCATTGGTGGCGAAGCCTTCGACTTCGAGCCGCGCGACACCTTCGTGGTGCCGTCGTGGGTGCCGCTCAGCATCCAGACGACCGGCGAGACGGTGCTGTTCTCCTTCTCGGATCGGCCGGGGCAGGAAGCGCTCGGCCTATGGAGGGAAAAGCGAGGATGAACGCGCCGGACAAGGTGGTCCTCAGCAAGCTCTACAACAACCGCGAGCTGGTGCCCGACCATGCGCAGTACTTCGCGCGCTGGGCGGAAGACTCGCAGCGCGCGCGCTCGACCATGACCTGCCACCTCGACCTGCGCTACGGCGAAGCGCCCGGCGAGCTGGTCGACCTGTTCCCGGCGCGCAAGGGCGACGGCAGCTGCATGATGTTCATCCACGGCGGCTACTGGCGCTCGCTCGACAAGAAGGACTTCTCCTTCCTCGCCCCGGCCTTCGTCGGCGGCGGCATCTCGCTGGCGGTGGTCAACTACGACCTCTGCCCCAAGGTGCCGATGGAGGAGATCGTGCGGCAGATGCTCCGCGCCAGCCGCTGGCTCTGGCTGCACGCCGAGGAGTACGGCATGGACCAGGACCGGCTGTACGTCAGCGGCCATTCCGCCGGCGGGCACCTGACGGCCATGCTGATGGCGGCGCAGTGGCCGCGCTTCGACCGGCAGCTGCCGAAGGACCTGTGGAAGGGCGGCCTCGCCATCAGCGGCGTCTATGACCTGCGGCCGCTGGTGGACATCGAATGGCTCAACGTCGACCTGCGCTTGGACGAGGCCATGGCCACCCGCCTTTCGCCCGCTTTCCTGCCGGCCGCGACGCGCGCGCCGGTGATGACCTGCGTCGGCGGCGACGAGTCGAGCGAGTTCCTGCGGCAGAACGCGCTGCTCGGCGAGCGCTGGCGCAACGCCTTCGCCGGCGACATCCCGATGCCCGGGACCCACCACTTCTCCGTGGTCGACGGCCTGGCCGATCCAAACAGCGCGCTGTTTCAGGGCGCGCGCAAGCTGATGAAACTGGACAAATGAACGAGTACCTCGAGCCCGGCCACTTCATCGACAGCTACCATCCGGCGGTGCGCGATTTCGCCGCCGAGCACGCGCGCGGCGCCGACGCGCGCGAACAGGCGGTCGCGCTCTATTACGCGGTGCGCGACCGCGTGCGCTACAACCCGTTCCAGAACTTCACCGACGACGACGCCTACCGGGCGTCGGTCTGCCTCGAGCGCCACATCGGCTGGTGCGTGTCGAAGGCGGCGCTGCTCGCGGCGGTGGCGCGCGCCAGCGGCATCCCCGCGCGCATCGGCTTCGCCGACGTCAAGAACCACCTGACTACGCCGGAGCTGACGGCGAAGATGGGCACCGATCTGTTCGTCTATCACGGCTACGCCGAGCTGCTGCTCGACGGCAAGTGGGTCAAGGCGACGCCGGCGTTCAACCTCAGCCTGTGCAAGCGCTTCCGCGTGAAGCCGCTCGAGTTCGACGGCCGCGAGGATTCGATCTTCCATCCGTTCGACGAGGACAACCGCCGCCACATGGAGTACGTGCGCTGGCGCGGCGAGTTTGCCGACGTCCCGGCCGCGGACATCCAGCGCGTCTTCCGCGAGACCTATCCCGAGCTGTACAACCTCGGGCCCGCGGCCGCGCAGCGCCAGTTCGCCTGAGAGCGCTTCTCGTAGAGAGTTTCCGCGCCGCGATCGCCGCGGCAGATCCGCTGAAGATCGTCGCGGCGCGGCTGCCGCCGCCGCCCAAGGGCCGC
>JADMIO010001214.1_pt1 | contig 28268 bp, 27 predicted proteins | sample 8958161 | NCBI WGS metagenome assembly JADMIO01 (sample SAMN16585339, study PRJNA669376) | soil metagenome | isolation source: Crop rotation soil | place: USA: Cullars Rotation, Alabama | collected 2011 | reverse complement strand
GGCCGGACGAGATCGAACCATACGCGCGAATCGCGCAAGGTGGCGGCGCTGTTTGCAGCGTGCACCAGCCGCGGCCGCACGCCGAGAGCCGGAAGCGCTGCCAGGGCGCGATCGAACCGCGCGGACTGCTCGTGAAAGATCGGCAGATCCGGATCATCGGCAGTGGCGAAATGCGTGTAGACGGCGTCGATCCGGAGGTTCCCGCCCGCAACAATCTCCGGCAGCGTGTACTGCAGATTGTCGTGGCGCAAACCAAGCCGGTTCATGCCGGTGTCGATCTTCAGATGGCAGCCAAGCCGAACGCCCCGCCGCGCGGCGGCGGCCTGGAGCGAGCGCGCAGCACCCGGAGTGGAAATCGTGGGCGTGAGTTTGTGATCGAAAACCCCTTCGACGTCGCTGACGCTCAGTGCGCCGAAGATCAGGATTTCGGCGGTAACTCCCGCGCCGCGAAGAACGACCCCTTCCTCGATATCCGCCACGGCCAGCATGGACGCGCCGGCGCGCTGGAGCGCGAGCGCCGTGGCGGCGGCGCCGTGCCCGTACGCGTTCGCCTTCACTACGGCGATGATCCCAGGGGGGGTGCCTCGGTAGTGTCCGGCTTCAGCCGGACCGTTCTGAGCAGCGAGAAACTCCGAGATCGCGCGGAAGTTGAACTGCAGTGCGTCGAGATCGACGTGAGCGAAGGTGCAGCGCGTGGGGCCGGCCATTACCGCCGCTGTTCGAGGTTCCCGAAGCGGGTCTCCTGCTTCAGGAACGCAAGGCGGACCAGGCCTGTGGGACCGTTGCGCTGCTTGGCGATGTTCAGCTCGGCCACGTTTTCGTCTTCCGGCTTCACGTCCGGATACTGGTCCGGACGGAACAGCAGGATGACGACGTCGGCGTCCTGCTCGAGGGCTCCTGACTCGCGCAGGTCCGACAGCATGGGTCGATGATCCGATCTCGACTCCGGCGCGCGGCTGAGCTGCGACAGGATGATGATGGGCACGTTGAGCTCTTTGGCAAGCTGCTTCAGCGCGCGCGAGATCGAGGCCAGTTCCAGCGTGCGGTTCTCGAACCTTCCGCGTCCCTGCATCAGCTGGATGTAATCGATGATCAGGAGATCGAGGCCGTGTTCTGCGAGGAGACGCCGCGACTTGGCGCGCATCTCGAGCACGCCCATCCCGGGCGAGTCATCGATATAGATCTTGGTTTCGCTCAGCGTCCCCAGGGCGTGCGACAGCCGGCCCCAGTCGCTTTCCACCAGGAAGCCGGTTCGAAGCCGGTGGCTGTCGATATGCGCTTCCGACGTCAGCATCCTGAGGAACAGCTGCTCCTTCGACATTTCCAGGCTGAACACGCCGACGCACTTGCCTGTTTTCGTGCCGACATGCTGCGCCACGTTCAGCGCAAGCGCCGTCTTCCCCACCGACGGCCGCGCCGCGATGATGATCAGATCGCCCGGCTGGAATCCGGCGGTCAGTTCATCGAGGTCCGTGAAGCCCGAAGGCACCCCGGTGATGAGCTGCTTGCGCTCGTGCGCGCGCTCGATCGTCTCGAAGCTGGCGTGCGCGAGGGCGCGCATGGAGACGAAGCCCTCCCGCACACGGTTCTCGGCAATCGCGAAAATGGCCTGCTCCGCCTCGTCGAGGATGAGATTCGGCTCCTGCTCGCCTTCGTAGGCGTTTGCCAGGATCTTGTTGGCGGAAAAGATCAAGTTCCGGAGCGTGGCTTTTTCGCGCACGATCCGCGCGTAGTACTCCACGTTGGTGGCGTGAGGCAGGCCGTCGGTCAGCGCCGCGATGTACGCGGGGCCGCCCACCTCCTCCAGCTCGCCTGCCTTCGACAGCTCCTCCTTGAGCGTCACGAAGTCGATCGCGTGATGACGCTCGCTGAGGTTGATCATCTTGTCGAAGATGCGGCGGTGGGCATCGCGGAAAAAGTCGCGAGGGGTGAGGACCTCGGCCGCGGAGTTGAACGCGTCGTTGTGGATCAGGATGGCGCCGAGCACAGACCGCTCGGCTTCGAGATTGTGGGGCAGCGGCCGGTCGACGGCGACGGATTCGGGCATGAGCGCTACCAGCTTACAGCTACCAGCTGTCGGCGATCAGCCTGAGCCTCAGCTGAACGCCGGCAGCTGAAGCTCGGGCTGAAAGCCGAGAGCTATTCCGCCACTTCCGGCCGGCCTTCGCCGACAACCTTCACCGGAATATTGACGACGACCTCGCGGTGAAGCTTCAACGGGACGGTGTAGGTGCCCAGCTTCTTGATGGGCTCCCGCAGCGCGAGCTTGCGCTTGTCGGTCTCGAACCCGAGCTTACCGAGGGCCTCGGCGATGTCCGCCGAGGTGACCGATCCAAACAGCGCGTCGGTTTCTCCGACCTTGCGCGTGATGACCACCTGCAGGTCGGCCATCTTCGCCGAAGCGGCCTCGGCCGCCGTCTTCTCCTGCGCTTCCTGTGCGTCCAGCTTCACGCGCTCGCGCTCGATCTGCTTTTTGTTGCCGGCGGTGGCAGGCAGGGCCAGCTTCCGCGGCAGCAGGTAGTTGCGCGCGTAGCCGTCGGCCACCTTCACCACCTCGCCGCGCTTGCCGACGTTCTCCACGTGATCTCGCAGTATGACTTCCATCTTCGTGCCTCGTTATTTAGTGTTGTCGCGGGGCCCCACCCCCGCGACCTGCCACCGCCTCGCTCGATACATCTCTGTCTCGCTTGGCGGCGTTTGCTTGTACCGCTTGACGTACTTAGTGCTACCGCTCCTTTGGTGTGACAACCATCAACCGCGACCTGCCACCGCCGCGCGCGATACAGCCCCGGACCTACTCCGTCACGTACGGAATCAGCGCCAGCTGGCGGGCGCGCTTGACGGCCACCTGCAGCTTCCGCTGGTGGGTGGCGCAGGTGCCCGAAATCCGCCGCGGGAGAATCTTTCCGCGCTCCGGCACGAAGGGGCCGAGCAGCTTCACGTCCTTATAGTTGATGTCGTCGATCTTGTCGGCGCAGAACTTACAGACTTTCCGGCGCCGGAACAACGTGCGCTTCTTGTCGTCCTTCTTGTCGCCGCCGCGCCCGCCGCGGCTGTCCGATGATGATGAGCGTCCGCCTCTTCCCTCGCGCATTACATCCCCTCCTCAACGTCGCCGGTGAACCGATCGTCGTCATCATCGCTGCGCTGCGGGCCTTCGCCCGGCTGGCGCTCGGGCGGCAGGCCGCGCGCCACCCGCCTCCGCTGCGAGCTTTCCTTGCGCAGCGTGCGGGCGCGCTCGATGACCTTGTTTTCCTCGTCCACCCGCACGGTGATGTGCCGGATGACCTGATCGCTCACACGCAGCCGGCGATCGATCTCCTTCATGAGCTCGCCGGAGCCCGTGATGTGCTCGAGCACATACGTGCCTTCCTTGTGCGGGCCAATCTCGTAGGCCAGCTTGCGGCGTCCCCAGTTGTCGGTTTTCTCCAGCTTGCCCGAATAGCGGCCGATGATTTCCTCGACCTGGGTGTGGAGGTCTGTGATCTGCTGCTCGGTCGCGTCGGATGCGACGATGTAGATAAGCTCGTACTGTCTGGTCTGGCTCACTTGCAGTCTCCTTCTGGATCCGTCGACACGGCCGTGAAGCCGCGCTCGGGAGCCACGCATTGCGTGGCAAGAAGTAAATGGGGTCTGACCCCCTTTTGCGGGGTCAGACGCCGTTTTGCTCAGGCGCGTTGAAGGCGTTCATGGCCTTCAGCATGCCGTCCGTCACGAACATCTCAGCGGCGTCGCCGGCCCTCTTCACGGCGATCGCGATTGGCTCACGCTCCCCGGCGTCGAAGCGCCCCAACACGTGGTTTCTCAGCTCGCCCGCCTGCCGGCCCACGCCGATGCGCAGCCTGGAAAACTGCTGCGTGCCCAGCTCCTGGGCAATCGACTTGAGGCCATTATGCCCCCCGGCCGACCCGCTCATCCTGAGCCGGAGCTTTCCCAACGGCAGATCCGCATCGTCAAGGATAACCAGCACGTCGGCAACGTCGATCTTGTAAAACGTCACGAGCTCCCGGACCGCCCTGCCGCTCAAATTCATGAACGTCATAGGCTCGGCCAGCAGCACGTCGCCGTCGCCGTCACCGCCGGCGATCCGCGCGGTGCGCGCCTGCCACTTCGCAGACTGCCGGAACTTCACCTTGTGGCGCGCCGCCAGCTCGTCGGTGACCCAGAATCCGACATTATGCCGCGTATCGGAATACTCCGGGCCCGGATTGCCGAGGCCGACGATCAGCTTCACTTTTGTATTGTCGTGGGGCCCCACCCCACGACCTGCCACCGCCTCGCTCGGTGCCTTCGGCGCCATCGCTCGGCGGCGCTGGATCGTAACGCTTGCCGTACTTAGTGCAGCGGCTCTCCGGCCCGCGTCTGAGCCTTGAGCCCGAAGCCCATCTACTTCTTTTCTTTCTTGGCCGCCGGAGCAGCCGCGGCTTCCTCGCCTTCGGCCTCTTCCTTCTTGCCCTTCTTGATGACTTCGGGCTCGGCCGGCGCAGCGCCCGCCGCTGCAGCGGCGGCCTCAGGCGTTGCCGCCACTTCTTCGACCTTCGGAATGATGACGTGGAGCAGCATCATCTCCGGGTCGCTGAGGGCTTTCCATTTCGCGTCGCTGGCCACGTCGCGGACGCGGACGCTCTGGCCCACCATCATCTCGCTGACGTCCACGACGATATGCTCTGGAATGTCGGCCGGGAGACATTCGATTTCAATCTGCCTGTGCACGATGTCCAGCACGCCGCCCTGCTGCTTGACGCCCTTCGGCTCGCCGCGCGGCACCACGCTCACCGTCACGCGGATCAGCTTATCCATCGCGACGCGATAGAAATCGGCGTGGAGCAGCTGGTGGGTGACCGGATCAATCTGGTATTCCTTCACGAGCACGCGCGTCTCGCCGCCGCCGTCCAGCTTGAGCTGAATGAGCGTGTTGGCCCCGAGCTCCGTGCGGAGGATCTTCGACAGCGTCTTGGGATCGACCGCGATGGCGCGGCCACTGTCCTTATCGCCGTACAGCACGGCGGGCATCTTTCCGGTGGCGCGCAGTCGGCGCGCTTCGTTCTTGCCTCTCAGGCTTCGTTCAACCGCTTCGAGTACTGCTTCCATGGTTCCCTCGTCAATCGCTATCAGCGATCAGCTTCCAGTTCCTATACGAACAACGACGATACCGACGACTCCTCGTGAATGCTCCGAATCGCCTGGCCGAGGAGCCTGGCTACCGACAGCGTCATGATCTTGGCGCACTTGGCGCGATCCCCCGTCAGCGGAATCGTATTACTGACGATGAGCTTTTCGAGCGGCGCCTTCTCGATCCGATCGATCGCAGGACCCGACAGCACGCCGTGCACCGCGCACGCGAACACCCGGGCGGCGCCGTTTGCCTTAAGCGCGGTCGCCGCTTTGGCGATCGTTCCCGCCGTGTCAATGATGTCGTCCTGGATGACGCATGTACGGCCTTCGACGTCGCCGACCACGTTCATCACCTCCGCCGTCCCATCATCCGACCGGCGCTTGTCGATCACGGCAAGCTCGCCGCCCAGCCGCTTGGCGTAGGCGCGCGCGCGCTCTGCCCCGCCAGCGTCCGGCGCCACGATCGTCAGGTCCTGAAAATCGAGGCGCGACAGATGATCGAGGATCACCGGCGCGGCGAAAAGGTGGTCCACCGGAATGTCAAAGAACCCCTGGATCTGCGCCTTGTGAAGGTCCATGCAGAGCACGCGGTCGGTACCCGCCGCGCTCAACACGTTCGCCACCAGCTTCGCGGAAATCGGCACGCGAGGCTTGTCTTTCCGATCCTGCCGGCCGTACCCGTAATACGGGATGACCGCCGTAATCCGCGCCGCCGACGAGCGCCTGAAGGCGTCGATCATGATCAGCAGCTCCATGATGTGCGAGTCCACCGGACTGCACGTCGGCTGGATGATGAACACGTCGGTGCCGCGGATGTTCTCGTCGATCTGGAACGACACTTCCGAATCGGGGAACCGCCGCAGGCGGCACTGCCCCATCGGAAGCCCCAGATGCTGTGCGATCTCGCGGGCGAGCTCCGGATGAGCGCTCCCCGAGAACAGTTTCAGTTCGCCGTACCCTGCAATTCGGTCCATTTTCAGGTTCAGCGGAGAAAACTGGCTGGGGCGGGTGGATTCGAACCACCGAATACGGGATCCAAAGTCCCGCGCCTTACCGCTTGGCCACGCCCCAAAAACATTCCAGCTGCCGGCTATCAGCTGCCGGGTGCCATCTGCCAGTTGCCGCTCCCAGGTGACCGAAGCTTCGTCTTACGGAAAGCTGGTAGCTGGGAACTGGTAGCTGAGAGTCTGTAGGCGTGGGCCGAACACCGCAGCGCAATCAAATACTTTATCCGATGGGGCCACGCAGGGGCAAGTTCAGGCCGGAAAACGCCAAACCAGGCCTGGGCCGCTCCTTCAGCGTTCCCTTGGCAGCATCCGCGTCAGCAGCGCGTGGGCGCCGGTCTTCCTCAACGCGCGCAGCGCAGCCTCCGCCTCGGCCGCCTTCGTAAAGATGCCGAACACCGTAGAGCCGCTTCCAGACATCGCGGCCAGGACCGCGCCGAGCTTGCCAAGGCGGTCGGTGAGGGTGCCGATCACAGGATGCCGCTCGGCAACCGGCCGCTCTAAATCGTTCACCAGTGGTGTGGTTTTTCCCAGCCACGTGCCGGGAAGATGGCGGGGCTCCGAGTCCACAGGCGCACGCGCACGAAGGTGGTCGAGCCATTCATAGGCATCCGCTGTGGCAATGCCAAAGGGCGGGACGATCAGGACCACCCACCATCGCGGCAGGTCCGCCAGCGGATAGACCTCTTCCCCGCGTCCCAGGCCCAGCGCCGTGCCGCCGACGAAGAAATACGGCACGTCCGATCCGAGTTTCGCGGCGATGGCGAACAGCTCTTCGTCTTCCGTGGACAGCTTCCAGAGCCGCCGGAGGGCCAGCAGGGCTGACGCGGCATCGCTGCTGCCGCCGCCGAGGCCCGCGAGCATCGGAATGTGCTTTTCCAGAGTAACGACGGCATCGCGAGGCTCGCCTTCGCGGCCGGCCGCGTGCCAGAGGAGCTGCGCCGCGCGCCACACAAGATTGGTCCGGTCGGTGGGGACGCCGGGCGTGGCGCATTGGATCTCGAACGGCCCGCGTCCGGCATTGCAGGTCACGCGATCCGACAACTCCAGCGCCTGCAGGATCGTCTGCACTTCGTGGAATCCGTCGGCGCGCTTCGCGTTGATGCGAAGGCTGAGGTTGATTTTCGCGAAGGCTTTAACGGTGATAGCTCTCACGAAGCTCCTGCACTGAGATAGGCGGCGTGCCGGGGGGAACCACGACTGAAAAGGCCGCCTGCTCGATCTCCGGGTTCCTTTCGAAGGACGCGAAGCGTACCTGCAGATCCACCTGCGGGCTCTGGCGCGGATCGGACGTCCGGATGCGCACCTGCTGCGGAAGGCCGTCCACTCTGGCGCCGTAATCGATCTGCAAGCCTTCCAGCACGGCTGACACGAGGGGCCAATCGGCGTCCTTGCGGTGCAGGTACGCCGTCGCTCCGCCGTTCAGCTCCACCGCCAGCCATTCCGAGCCGTAGGTTTTCGCCGACACCGGCGCCGCTCCGGCCTTCACGCAGCCGGTCAGGACCGCAAGCAGATCGTCGGACGAGAGCTTGACGCCGACCAGGGCTTCCAGAATTTCTTCGGAGGGCGCCGACTGAACCACCCGCCGGTCGCGCGGCAGCAGCAGCGTGCCTCGTCCCATGTCCGCCGCGAGGATGAAAACGGGGCTGCCAAAGGGGGCGACCCCCTCCAGCCGCAACGCACCGGGGGCAAACCCGGCAATCACGTGACCTCTCAGCCGCTGGCGCCCCGCGCTGCCCGAGAGCGCAAGGTCGGCGGTGAAAGACCGCACGCCGCGACAGCCGGCGGTGGCCGCCGCGAAAGGCGCGGCGTAATCTGCCGCCGGCGCCGCGGCGCCGCTGGGAAGCGTGATGCGCGGAAGCCCGCCCGGCCCGCAGGCCACAGCCGCCAGCGTCAGCGCCAGGGGCGCGGCGGCCAGGAGCGCGGACTGAGCGGCGCGGCGCATCCGAAAAAAACTATTTCTTCCTGGTGGATTTCTGGCGGGCCGACCTGATCTTGGCTTCCACGTCCCGGCGCGTGATGGAGTCGCCGTCGCCGTCGAGCGCTCGCTGCCACGCGTCGATGGCGCCGGCGTAATCGCCGCGGCGCGCCAGCAGATCGCCGAGATGATCCTGGATCACCGAGACTGAGGGCAGCTTTTCGCTGGCTTCGCGCAGCGGCTGCTCGGCCACCTCGAACTTGCCCTGCTTGAAGAGCGCCCAGCCAAGGCTGTCGAGAAATGCCGGATTGCCTGGATCCAGCGCGAGCGCCCGCTGCACCAGCCCCACCGACTCGTCGAGCCGCAGCCCGCGCTCGGCCAGCATGTAGCCCAGGGAGTTCAGCGCTTCGGCGTTCTTCGGGTCGGCGGAGATCAGCGATTGGAAAAGGCTCTCGGCCTCTGCGAACTTTTTCTGGCGCTCGTAGGCCGACGCGAGCTCGATCTTGAGCGACGGCTCGTCCGGGAATTTCTTGATCGCGCCCTCTAGCGTGGTGATGGCGTTGGCTTTCTTGCCGGCGTTCAACTGCGTGCGGGCGGTCCGCACCTCGACCATCGGATCCTGCGGCGAGAGTTTCTGCGCCTGGGCGAGCAGCGCCAGCGCCTTGTCGTACTGCTTCAGCTGCTCGTAGGCGGTGACCAGGTCGAAATAGAAGTCCCGGAAGGATCGGTCCGCCATGTCGGCGGCGTCGGCCGCACGAAACCGGGCGGTGACGATCGGCTCCAGCACCGCGATCACCTTCTGGTAGTCGTGCTGATCCTCGAAGACGTTCGCAAGCTGGCGATGCCCGACCAAGTTCTTCGAGTCGAGCGCGATGAGCTTGCGCGCGGTGGCCTCGGCCGCCGCGCTGTCGTGCGTGCGGCGCTGGGCTTCGGCCAGCAGATAGAGCGCGCGCACGTTTCTGGAGGTCCCAGCCGCGCCTTCTTCGAGGACCTGCCGCGCCCGCTGCGGATCGCCGGAGTTCAGCAGCGCCGTGGCCCACTGCGTCCTGAGAGGGAGATACTGAGGCCGATCTTCCACGGCGCCTTCGTAGGCTTTCGCGGCGTCCGCCCAGCGGCCGGAATTTTCATAGACCTCAGCCAGCGTGCTGTACAACTCGGGGGAGTCCGCAGCGGATCCCTCCAGCAGCGCCAGCGCATCGGCCTGGCGGCCGGTGGCCTGCAGTGCGTCCGCGAGCAGCGCCACCGCTTCGATCTGATCCGGCTGCTCCTCGACAAAGGGCCCGAGAAGCGCGATGGCCTTGTCGAATTGACGGCTGGAGATATACAGCCGGCCGAGCATCACCGGCACGCCGGGGTGAGCGTTGGGGTTCGCGCGCTCGAGCCCCGCGATCGCCTTCTGTGCGTAGACGCCGCGGTCCTGGGCGCGCGTAGTGGGCGCGTCGACCGACCGCGCGTACAGATTTCCGAGAATCCAGTTGGCCTCCGGATTCGCGGGGTCAATCTTGATCGCCCGCTCGCCGGCCGCGATGGCGTCGCTGCCTCGGTTGAGCCGCGCGTACAATCCCGCGAGCGCCGCCGGAACTTCGGCGGAGGCGGGATCAAGTTTTTCTGCGTGCTCGTAGGCTGCGGCCGCCCCCGCGCCATCACCCGACATCTCGAGATGAAGGCCCAGGAGGAATTGATAATAGGCGCCGCCGGCGTCCGGCGACGCGGCTGTGGTTTGCGCGCCGATGCGCGCACCTCCGGCCAGCGCTACAACCAGGGCCGCCAGAACCGTTGTCCGCATCTTCATCGATTGTTCCACAAAAGGCACCACGTGTCACGACGGAGCGGGGCGTTCTGCTATAGTTTTGCTCGTTGACGTTGGAGGGCTGATCAATGGCGCTCGATGCCGAACTTCTCGAGATCCTCGCGTGTCCGAACTGCAAAACACCGGTCGTTTTGGTGCAAAACGGCACCGGCCTGAAGTGCAATACCTGTCGTCGGGTGTACCCGATCAAGGACGATATCCCCGTGATGCTCATCGACGAAGCGACGGTTGAGAAATAGATCGGGATTGGGACGCCAATCCCGCCATGAATATTCTGATGGTGCGGCTGCGGCTGATTGGAGACGTCGTGTTCACGACGCCTGCCATCCGCGCCTTGCGCCGGCACTACCCGGACGCCAGACTCTCCTACATCGTTGAAGAAGAATCGGCGCCGATCGTCCGCGGCAATCCTCATCTGGATGAGGTGATCGTGGCGGTCAGCCCGCGCGCTCCACGTCGGCTGCGCGCAGATCTGGCGCTCATCCGGCGGCTTCGCCGGGAGCGGTACGATCTGGCCATCGACCTTCATGGCGGCCCGCGAAGCTCGCTGCTCACCTGGGCCAGCGGAGCCCCCAGGCGCATCGGGTTCAATGTGGCAGCGCGAGGCTGGATGTACACAACTCGCGTCGAGCGGCCGCGCGCGCTCCGCCCGCGGCACTCCGTGGAAACCCAGTGGGATCTGCTACGGCCGCTGGGGATTCCGGCGCCCGCCCCCGGCAGCGATCCTACCGAGATGCAGGCGGATCCGGCGGCGGCGGCGGCGGTCGATCGGAGGCTTCGCGAAGCCGGTGCGAACATGGACGCGCCGCTCGTTGTGGTGCACGTCAGCGCAGGAACCCCTTCCGCCGATGGCCGGTCGAGTCGTTCGTCGACGTGATCTGCCGCCTGGCGTCTGCAAACCCCCACCGGCGAATCGTCATCACTTCAGGGCCCTCGGATGCGCCGGCGGCGGCGCTCGTCGCAGAGTCCGCGCGCCGGAGGCTCGGCGCGGGCCAGCGCGACGCGGTCCTGCAAGCCGGCGAGTTCGACCTTGCCGAGCTTCGGGCGTTGATCGGCCGCGCGTCGCTCTACATCGGCGGCGACAGCGGCCCGCTGCACATCGCCGGCACCACCGGCGTCCCGGTTGTGGGCCTTTACGGGCCCACGCTCCCCGTGCGATCGCAGCCGTGGAGGAGCGCGTCCTTCATCAGCGAGGCCGCGGAAGCCGGCGAACTGCCGTGCAGACCCTGCGATCAGCGCACGTGCGTGCCGGGAGATTTCCGCTGCCTGACGGGTATCTCATCCGACGTGGTGGCGGCTCTGGCTGAGCGGGCGATGGCAGGCGGGCGATGAAAGACGACTGGTTCAAGCGCATCGGCTTCGCCGCATTGCTCGGCTTCGTCGGAGCGCTGCAGTTTTCGATTGCTGCAGCCAACGTGTTTTTCGGCCTCGCCATGCTCATGTGGCTCCTCAGGATCATCTTGCGCCGCACGAGCTTTGACGCTCCTGCCTTCTTCATTCCGCTCGCCGCCTACGCTGCCCTCACGCTGATCTCGGCCGCGTTTTCGAGCGACCCCGGCGCGGGCTTCATCGACTCGAAGCAGCTGGTGCTGTTTCTTCTGGTGCCGGTGGTCTACGACCTGGCAAGGGGCGCCCGGGCGTCTTTCGTGGTGCAGGTCGCCATCAGCGTGGGCGCCATCAGCGCTGCGGTCGGGGTCGTCGAGTACGGGGTGTTCCAGTACGACAATCTCGGACGGCGGGTCCAGGGCTCTCTCGGGCATTACATGACCTATTCAGGGTTGCTGATGCTGGTGATCTGTGCGGCATGCGCCCGGGTCATGTTCACGCGCGAGCGCACCTGGCCGCTGTTGATGATGCCCGCGCTCGCGGCGGCGCTGGCCGCGTCGTTCTCGCGCAATGCCTGGGCAGGCACCTGCGCCGGCGTCACCTTCCTGCTGCTGATGAAGGGGGACCTCCGGCTGATGGCGGTGCTGCCGATGGTGGCCGCGCTGTTTCTGGTGCTGGCGCCTCCGCGGATCACCGACCGCGTGTACTCCGCCTTCGACCCGCGCGACGCCACACGGCTGGATCGCGTGGCCATGCTGCATGTCGGCGAGAGGATGATCGCGACCTATCCCCTCACCGGCGTCGGTCCCGCGATGGTGCCGCGGCGATATCGTGAGTTCCTGGCGTCGAACGAGGATCAGCACGTCAATCCGCATCTGCACAACGTCCCGATGCAGATCGCCGCCGAGCGCGGGCTGCCGGCGCTGGCCGCATGGCTCGCGGTGATCGTCACTCTCGGAGTGGGGCTCGTGCACCGGCTGAAAGTGCCGGAGGCGCGCTTTCTCGCGGCGGCGGCAATGTCGTGCATCATCGCGATGCTCGCGGCCGGACTGTTCGAATACAATTTCGGCGACTCCGAGTTTCTGATGCTGTTTCTCGTGTTCATGACGCTGCCGTACGCCGCCAGCCGCACAGCCGCCACGCGGGCCGATGTCCATGCCTGAGCTCGCGCTCCGCCGGGTCGATCGCGAGCGAAGCCGCGCGCTCGTCCCGACGCTTGCCGGGCTGCCCATCGTGATCCTCGGCGACCTGATGCTGGATCACTTCATCTTCGGGCGCGTCGACCGCATTTCGCCGGAGGCGCCGGTGCCCGTCGTGGCCTTCGAGCGCGAGGAATTCCGCGCCGGCGGCGCGGCGAACGTGGCGCACAACGTCCGCGCGCTGGGCGGCGAAGTGCAGATCGTCGGTCTGATCGGGCGCGACGATCACGGCGTCCGCATCAAGGACGCGCTGCGCGCGGACGCGATCGGAGCGTCCGGGGTCGTCGTAGACGCCTCGCGCCCCACCACGCGGAAGATGCGAGTGGTCACGAGCCGCAACCAGCAGGTGGCGCGCATCGACTACGAAAGCGACCGCGAGGCGCGAGGCGACGTGGAATCAGCCCTCCTCTCGGCGCTGGACACGGCGGCCGGAACGGCGCGGGCGATCGTCATTTCCGACTACCTGAAGGGATCGATTACCAGGCCTCTTGTGGCGCGCGCGATGAGCATCGCACGGGACCGCCGGATTCCCCTGCTTGTCGATCCGAAGGTTCCGCATCTCGACTACTACGCGGGCGCAACGCTGATCACCCCGAACAATGCGGAAGCCGAGACGGCCGCGCACGCCAGGATCAGGACCCACGACGATGCGAGAATCGCGGCGCGAGCCATTCGCGAACGGCTGCATTGCGGCGCCGTGCTGATCACTCGCGGCGAAGCCGGCATGTGGCTCCTGGACGGCCGCAGCGAAGGACACCTGCCGGCAGCGGCCCGGGAAGTCGCGGACGTCACCGGCGCCGGCGATACCGTGATTGCGACGCTGGCGCTGGCGCTGGCCGCCGGTGCTGATACCGTCGAAGCTGCGACGCTTGCCAACGCCGCCGCCGGCGTCACCGTGGGTAAGTTCGGCCCCTCCAGCGTCACCCCGGCGGAGCTGATAAATGGGGTCTGACCCCATCGGTCGCGCGATTCTGATCGCGGCGATCGCGATGGGGGGCTGTCGCAGCCGACCCATGGAAGCGCCCGCGCCCTCGGAGGACGCGTCTTTCACCGAGACCGCGCATCAATATCTGGAGGAGCTCTACAGGCGGCAACCGACGCGGGCAACGGGCCTCGGCATCCACAAGTACGACGATCGCCTCGAAGATTATTCGAAGCGCGGCGTCGAGGAGGAGGTCGCCGCCGCGCGGACGTTCCGGAGCCGCATCTCGTCGATCGACCCCCTCAGGCTCTCGGCGCCGAACCAGCTCGATCGCGAGCAGCTTCTTCATGAGATCGATTCGCGCCTGCTGACCCTCGAGACCATTCGTCCCTGGGCCAGGGATCCCGACACCTACAGCAGCGGCCTGACCTACACCGCGTATCTGATGATCAAGCGCACCTTCGCGCCGCCGGAAGAGCGGATGCGGAATCTCGCTGCACGCGAGAGGCTCATGCCTGCTGCCCTGGCCGAAGCGCGGAAGAATCTGGACAATCCCCCACGCATCTTCACGCAGATTGCGCTGGAACAGATCGACGGCAACCGGCGCTTCTTCGAGGACGCGGTCGCGTCGGCATTCCCGGAGGTGAAGGACGCGGCGCTCAGGACGGAATTCAAGCAGGCGAACGACGCCGTGGCCGCGGCCTTCAACGATTACAAGAAATGGCTGCAGGATGATCTGAGCAAACGTTCGAACGGCGACTTCGCGCTGGGGGCGGAGACGTATCGCAAAAAACTTGCTGCCGACGAGATGGTTGAGGCGCCGCTCGATCGTCTGCTGGCCATCGCCGAGCAGGACCTCAGGAAGAACCAGGCGGCCTTCGCGGAAGCGGCGCACGTCATCGATGCGGCAAAGACACCACGGCAGGTCCTCGACTCAGTGGAGGCCGACCATCCGCCGGCGGCCAGGCTGCTGGAGACCACCCAGGCCGGGCTCGATGCCATCGGACGCTTCATGGAGGATCGTCACATCATCACGATCCCCCGGGCGGCGCCGGCGCGCGTCCAGGAAACGCCGCCGTTCATGCGATCCACCACCACCGCTTCGATCGACATTCCCGGGCCGTTCGAGACAAAGTCCACGGAAACCTATTACAGCATGACGCTGCCGGATTCGAAGCTGTCGAAGGCGCAGACCGAAGCCTTCATGGCGCAGTGGAACTACCCGCTCATCTCGAACGTGTCGGTGCACGAGGTCTGGCCGGGTCACTACCTGCAGTTCCTTTACAGCAAGAACCTTCCCTCGGACGTGCGCAAGGTGTTCGGCGCCGCGAGCAACAGCGAAGGGTGGGCGCATTACTGCGAGCAGATGGTCATCGACGAGGGATTCCACGCCGACGATCCGCGCTATCGGCTGTCGCAGCTGCAGGATGCGCTGCTGCGCGACGTGCGCTTCATTGTGGGCATCAGAATGCACACGGAAGGCATGACCATTCGGCAGGCCGAGGAGTTCTTCGTCAAGGAAGGGTACCAGCCGCGCCCCACGGCGGTGGCGGAAAGCAAACGCGGCACGTCCGATCCCACCTACGGCTACTACACAATGGGCAAGCTGATGATTCTGAAACTGCGGGACGACTACAAGGCGAAGATGGGCGACAGATACTCGCTGCAGCAGTTCCACGACGCGTTCATCAGTTTCGGCCGCCTGCCGTTGCCGCTCGTGAGAAAAGCGATGCTGGGAGAGAGGGGCGAGGACTGGGTCCTTGGTCCTTAGTTCTTGGTCCTTAGTTCTTGGTCCTTAGTCCTTGGTCCTTAGTCCTTGGTCCTTAGTCCTTGGGCTTCGGACTGCCGCCAAGCACTAAGCACCAAGGACTAAGGACTAAGGACTAACTAAGGACTAAGGACCGGACCCTCCCGGTCCCGGACTGTTCAGTGCCTGAAATGCCGCTTTCCCGTGAAGACCATCGCGAGGCCGTGTTCGTCGGCGGCGGCAATCACTTCGGTATCTCTCATCGATCCCCCGGGCTGCACCGCGGCGGTCGCGCCGGCGGCTGCCAGGGCGTCCAGCCCATCGCGAAACGGGAAAAAAGCATCGGACGCTGCCACTGATCCGCGCAACGTGTCCGGCTTCGCCTTCATCACCGCCACCGCCACCGCGTCCACCCGGCTCATCTGTCCTGCGCCGATAGCGAGGCTGCGGGTAGCGTCCGTAAAGATCACGGCATTCGACTTCACGTGCGCGCAGATCCGCCACGCGAACCGCAGCGCCTCCCATTCGGCGCTCGTGGGCGCGCGTTTCGTGGGCACTTTGAGGCCGGCTTCGCCGATGGAGGCGGCATCCCATTGTGCTCGAGCCTCACGCACTTCGTCGCGTTCCTGCACGAGCATCGCTCCCAGAATCGACCGCACGTCCCTGCGCGCAGCCGCACCCTCGCCCGCCCGCAAGTCGGCCACAACGACGCGCATGTTCGGCTTGGCTGCCAGGATGGCGCGGGCTGCTTCAGTGACCCCCGGGGCGATCACGGCCTCAATGAACGTGGCGACAAGCGCGCGCGCCGCGGCTTCATCAATCGTCGAGTTCACGCCGACGATGCCGCCGAACGCGGCCAGGCTGTCGGCGTCGCGTGCGCGGACGTAGGCTTCTTCGATCGAGCCGCCAATCGCCGCCCCGCACGGATTCGTGTGCTTGATCACGGCCGCCGCCGGTTCACTGAACTCGAGCACGATCCGCGCGGCCGAGTCGAGGTCGAGCAGATTGGTGAACGACAGCTCTTTCCCCTGGAGCACGGCGGCGGATCCGAGGCCGAAAGGATGGTCGGAGCCGTACCAGGCAGCCGCCTGATGCGGGTTCTCACCGTAACGCAGATCCTTGATCTTCCGGAGATTCAGATCGACGCGCGCCGGCGTTGAGCCCGCCGGGGCCGACCGTGCAAACCCGTCGCCCGAGGATCCGAACTCCGACAACGTGCCAGCGATGGCCGCGTCGTACGCGGCGGTGTGCGCAAACGCCTTCCGCGCAAGATCAAAACGGAAATCCCTGGAGGGACCGCCGGGCCGCTCCAGTTCCGCCAGCACCCGTCCGTAATCGGCCGGGTCCACGACGATCAGCACATCCTGAAAATTCTTCGCGGCGGAACGGACCATGCTGGGCCCGCCGATGTCGATCTCTTCTACGAGCGCATCGAACGTCACGTCGGCGCGCGCGGCCGCTTTCACGAACGGATAGAGATTGACGACGACGATGTCGATGGGCCGGATGTTGTGGCGGTCGATGACGGCCATGTGGTCCGGCTTCGAGCGCCGCGCAAGAATCCCGCCGTGGACCGCGGGGTGAAGCGTCTTCACGCGGCCGTCCATGATTTCGGGGAAGCCGGTGACATCCGAGACCGAGGTCACGGTCACGCCCGAGGCCGCAAGCGCGCTTGCGGTCCCGCCGGTGGACACCAGCTCGTACCCGCGCGCCGCCAGCGCCTGCGCAAACGGCACGACGCCGGTTTTATCCGAAACGCTGATGAGTGCTCTAGACATACGATGGGATAGTTATTATCATTCCGGCGGCGCTGGCGAGGCTAGCGCCGTCAACGGAAGGCCGCCCGTTGCGGTCTTTTTTTTTGAATTCGCGGCCCTCGCGCCGCACGCAAGGTAAGGACAAGGAACGATGCGTATCACAGGCAAGGTCAAGTGGTTCAACAACGCCAAGGGTTACGGTTTCATCGAGCGCGAGGGCGGCAGCGACGTCTTCGTGCACTACTCCGCCATTCAGGGCGCCGGCTTCCGGTCCCTGGAGGAGGGACAAGCCGTCGAATTCGAAATTGTTGACGGTCCAAAGGGACCCCAGGCCGGGAACGTCACAAAGGCCTAGGACCACCTGGCGCCTCGCCTGACACGGATCGCATCCCGTGTTCGGGCGAGGCACCTTGCTGACGCCCCCCGCTACTTCGCCCCCTTCAATCCCTTCGCCGTAAAGTTCAGCTTCCCATCCTTCACCGCCACGCGAAACGCCACTTCGGGGGCGCCGTCCTTCTTGAGCTTCGCCACCTGGCTCTTCACCAGCTCGGTGAACTTGTGGAACGGCACGTTCTCCTCCCCCAGCTCCTGCCGGGCATCGCGGAGCGTGTCGTACAGGTCGTGCAATTTGTCCATCTCCTTCATCGGGTCCTTGAAGGAGGCCACAAACAGAATCCGGTCCGCCGCTCGCGGCGGGGCCTTCTTTTCTTCGCTGGGCTTGCGGGCGAACGGCCCGGGCCGGCCTTCCTCGCGCGCGCGAAGGCCGCGATCCCACAAATCGACGAACGCCGCGAACCGCCCCTGCAGGGTGCTGAACCGGAACCGGTGCGCGTAATTCTGGATGTAGGCCCGATCCAGCCGCTTGACGATCTGTTCCACGCGCGATCGGGTTTCCCAGGGAGGACGCGGGCTGCGGCCGGAGAAATACATGTTGTATTCCCCTTCGAGCTTGCGCAGCTCCACTTCGAGGACTTGCAGCTCGCGTTCGAGATCCTGGGCTTCTGCCACGAGAAGCTATCTTGGGATGAGGAACCAGACGAGCGGCAGCCAGAGCTCGCGCGCGTACGGCAGGGGCCGATCGTCCACCAGGACTTCGGTCTGGTCGAAGCGACCGACGAGCTCGAACAGGTCGCGGAGCTTGACGGCATCGGCGGGCCAGAATCGCGCGCGATGGCGAAAGCCGGTGCCGCTGCCGGTTTCGCGGTATTCCGCCGACGCCTTCGCCTGCTCCACCGCACGGGCATACTCGGGCGTGTCCAGCACCGGAAACACTACCGTGATGGACAACGGCCGCGGCGGCGTGCCGAAGAGCTCGGCGTGCAGATCCGGATCGAGCGCGGCGATCTCCTCGTCGGTCAGCTGCTCGGGCAGGTCTGCGTACGGCCAGAACCGCTCGCGAGGCCGGTATTTTGGAGGATCCGATCCGAGCAGCGTGTTGTCTTTCGGGGGCACGGACATGGGAAATCCCCTGAAATGTTAACCCAAGTCGTCAGAGGATCGTGGCGATCGATTTGGCGGCCAGCTCCAGGAGGCGCGTGGGAAGAATGCCCAGATAGAAAATGCCGGCGGCCGGCACCACGAGCGCGAACAGCGACGCAGGCGCGGGCGCCGTGACAGGGATAGCGGACACCTCGTCGCTCATGTACATCATGACGACGACGCGAAGGTAGAAGAACACCGACACGACGCTGGTGAGGACGCCGATGATTGCCAGGCCGTAATTGCCGGCTTCGACCGACGCGCTGAAGAGGTACCACTTGCCGATGAAACCCGCGGTGGGAGGAAACCCGCCGAGCGAGAGCAGAAACACCGTCATCAGGGCGGCAATCAGCGGCTGGCGCCTGGCCAGCCCCGCGTAGTCGCTCAAGTCGTCGCGCGGCCGATCGCTCGTGCCCACCAGCGCCGTGACGCCGAACGCCCCCACCGTGGTCAAGGCGTAGGTGAGCAAGTAGAAGAGCACCGCGCCCTTGCCCACGATGTTCCCGGCCACCATCGCCATGATGAGATAGCCTGCGTGCGCGATGCTCGAGTAGGCGAGCATTCGCCGCACGCTCCGCTGAACGAGCCCCCCAAGCGATCCGGCAATCATCGAGGCCGCCGCCACCGCCCACAGTGCCGGCGCCCACTGTGCCTGAAGCCCGCCGAAGGCGGACATGAAGACGCGGACGAATGCCGCAAACGCCGCCGCCTTCACCCCGGCGGACATGAAGGCCGTCACGACGGGAGGCGCTCCTTCGTACACGTCCGGCGTCCACATATGGAAGGGCACGGCGGAAACCTTGAACGCGAAACCGACCAGCAGGAGCCCGAGCGCAAGATACGAGAGCAGCTCCTGTCCGGCGGTGCGGCCCGACATCACAATCACGATGTGATCCAGCCGTGTGCTGCCGGTGACGCCGAACGCGAACGCGATGCCGTAGAGGAAGAAAGCGCTGGAGAATCCGCCGAGCAGGAAATATTTAATCGCGGCCTCGGTGCTGAACCGCAGCTCGCGGCGGATGGCGGTCAGGACGTACACACCGAGCGAGAGGATCTCGAGCGCCAGAAAAATCAGGAGCAAATCGTTCGCCACCGCCATCAGCATCATGCCGCCCAGGGAAAACAGCAGCAGCGCGTAGTAGTCCCCTGAGGGAATGCCGTCGCGCTTCACGATCTGCCCCGACAGGGCGATCGTGAGGAGCCCGACCGCTCCAAGCGCCAGCGTGACGAACAGACCGAAATTGTCAGCCGAGATCACGCCAGAGCTCTGAGCCCCGCGATCCCAGAGAAAGACGCTGGCGATGATGGACGCCACGACCCCAATCATCCCGAGGCCGCCGATCGGGATCTGTTCCTCAGGCGTCCGGAAGGCTTCGGCGAGCATGGCGGCCACTCCGCCCAGCCAGACGCACACGACGGGGACCACAGCCAGATAGGAACCCATCAGTTGGTCCTGCTCCGCACGTCTGCGGTTTCGGGTGTGGCCTGCACAGTCTGCCCCTGATTACGCCGGACCTGTTCCACAAGCTTGTTCACCGACGGCTCCATCGGCTTCAGGAACCACATCGGGACAACACCCATCACAATCACGAGCGCCACCGCCGGCCATAGCGTCCACCGCTCCCGGATCGTCAGGTCCGGGAGATGCTCGTTCTCCTCGTGCGTGACAGGGCCGTAGATCACGCGCTGGAACATCCACAGCATGTACACGGCGGAGAGCAGCACTCCGCACGCGGCGATCGCGGCAAAGCGAGGATTCCATCGGAATGCGCCCACAAGAATCAGAAGCTCGCCAACGAACCCGTTGAGGCCCGGCAGCCCGATCGACGCGAGCGTGACAATCAGGAACGCGGCCGACAGCTTGGGAAGCACGCGTTTCAGTCCCCCGAACTCTGAGATCAGACGCGTGTGACGCCGGTCCGACAGCATGCCGACGATCAGGAACAGCCCGCCGGTGCTGACACCGTGGTTCAGCATCTGGTACACCGCTCCCTGCACGCCCTGCACGTTCATCGCCGAAATTCCGAGCGCAACGAACCCAAGATGGCTGACGCTGGAGTACGCCACCAGCTTCTTCAAGTCCGGCTGCACCATGGCTACAAGGGCGCCGTAGATGATGCCCGTGACCGCGAGGCCGGCGATGTACGGCGCGAAGTACATCGCCGCGTCAGGGAACAGCGGAAACGCGAAACGCACGAGGCCGTACGTCCCCATTTTCAGGAGCACGCCGGCCAGAATGACCGAGCCCGCGGTCGGCGCCTGCACGTGGGCGTCCGGGAGCCACGTGTGGAAGGGAAACAGCGGCACCTTGATCGCAAAGGCCAGCGCAAAGGCGAGGAAGCCCCAGAACTGCAGCCGCTCCGGAACGGTCATGTCATAGAGTTTCAGGAGATCGAAGGTCGGGGCGCCGTTGACGGCGCCGTAGTGGTAGGCGAGCGCCAATATCGCCACCAGCATCAGCACACTGCCGCCCATCGTGTAGAGAATGAATTTGAGCGCGGCGTAGATCCGGTTGTCGTAGCCCCAGATCCCGATCAGGAAGTACATCGGGATGAGCATGGCGTCCCAGAAGATGTAGAAGAGAAACAGATCGAGCGAGACGAAGACGCCCATCATGGCGCTTTCGAGCGCCAGAATGCACATTGAAAACGCCTTGACGCGATCGTGCACCGAGTCCCAGGACGACAGGAGCGCCAACGGCGTCAGGAAGCCCGTGAGCACCACGAGGAAGAGGCTGATGCCGTCGATCCCGACGGAATAGTCGATGCCGAAGGCAGGTATCCATGGATGACGCTCCGCAAACTGAAAGTCCGCGCTCGACGCATCGAACCTCCACCAGGCGAACAGCGTGACCGCGAAGACCACCGCCGAGACGCCGAGCGCCAGCGCACGCACACTCGATTCACGTCGTCCATCGACGAGCGCGATGGCCAGGATTCCCGCCAGCGGAAGCCCCACGAGAATGGTCAACAGCGGCACGCTATCTCCATAGGTAATACCCAATCACGAGCCCGGCACCGAGCATCACCGATACCGCGTACGCGCGAACGGAGCCGGTCTGCGTGTGTCCTACGGCAGCTCCGCTTTCCGAGGCGACGACGCCCGCGCCGTTCACCATGCCGTCGATCACTCTGATATCCACGCCCTGCCAGAGCGCTCCTTCAGAAAGAGCTTTGATGGGCTGAACGATCGCTTCGTTGTAGACCTCATCCACGTAGCCCTTGTGCAGCAGGAAGCGATAGAGCCCGGGGAAGCGCGCGGCGAGGTTCGCCGCCGCCTCGGGACGCTGCAGATAGATCCGCGCGGCCAGACCGATTCCCGCGAGCGCCACCAGCGACGCCAATGCCATCAAGGCGAACTCGAGGCCTGCGCGGCCGCTCTCGGCTGCCGCTTCCGCCGCGGGTCCGGCGGTGGCTGGCGCTTCGAAGCTCGAGGCGAGAAAATGCTCGATCCGATTCCCGCCGCCCAGTACGGCGGGCACCCCGACATAACCCGCAACGATGGAGCCGAAGGCCAGCAGCACGAGCGGAACCGCCATGGCGGGCGGCGCGTCGTGGGGATGGTGGCCGTGCGTCCCTCGCGGCTCGCCGTGGAACGCCATGAATACCAGGCGGAACATGTAGAGAGCGGTCAGGAATGAAGTGACGGTTCCCACCAGCCACAACACCAGATGGCCGTTGATGAATGTCTTCGCCAGGATCTCGTCTTTGCTGAAGAACCCTGCGAGACCCGGTACACCCGCGATGGCGAGCGCGCCAACCAGGAACGTCCAGTACGTAATCGGCAGCGCGCGCTTCAGCCCTCCCATATGCCGCAGGTCCTGCTCCCCCGCAAGCGCATGGATGACCGCGCCCGATCCCAGGAACAAAAGCGCTTTGAAAAACGCGTGCGTGAAGAGATGGAATATGCCGGCCGTGAACGCTCCGACGCCCATCGCCAGCATCATGTAGCCGAGCTGAGACACGGTGGAGTACGCCAGCACCCGCTTGATGTCGTTCTGCACGAACCCGAAGGCGCCCGCCCAGATCGCCGTGGCCGCGCCGATCACTGCGACGATCATCATGACGTCAGGCGCGTGGCTGAACAGCACGGCATTGCGGCCGATCAGATACACGCCGGCGGTCACCATCGTGGCGGCGTGGATCAGCGCCGACACCGGCGTCGGGCCCTCCATCGCATCGGGCAGCCAGACATAGAGCGGAATCTGCGCCGACTTTCCGGTGGCGCCGACGAAGAGCAGCAGCGCGATGGCCGAGATCGTGCCGAAGTGTGTTTCCGGCGCCATCGAGCCGACGCCCGCCGCGATAGCCTGGAAGTCCAGCGTGCCGAACCGGACGAAGGCCAGCAGCACACCCAGGATGAACGCCACGTCGCCGATGCGATTGACGATGAACGCCTTCTTGCCGGCGTCGGCAGCCACCGGTTTCTGATACCAGAAGCCGATGAGCAGGTACGAGCACAGGCCCACGCCCTCCCACCCGACGAACATCACCAGGAAGTTCGAAGCCAGCACGAGGATCAGCATGAACGCCGCGAACAGGTTCAGGTATGCGAAGTACCTCGCATATTCCGGCGGGGTCTCCTCGTGCATGTACGCCGTCGAGTAGAGGTGGATCAGAAACCCGATCCCCGTGACCACCAGGATCATCACCGCTGAGAGCGGATCGACGCGCAGGGTGAAGGGCACCTGGAAGTCGCCGGAGGCGATCCAGTTGAAGACCGAATAGGACATGGCGCGAGCGTCCGCCGGCTGCGCGAGCATCGCGCGCACGGCGCCGAGCGACACGGCAAACGATCCGGCCATCGCGAGCGAGGCCAGCCCGCCTGACACCTCCCGCGGCAGCCGACGCCCGAACAGGCCGTTCACCAGAAATCCGAGCAGCGGAAGGAGGGGGATCCAGAGCAGCACGCGCTAACCCTTCAATTCCCGGAAGGCATCGGGATTCAGGCTCTCCGCGTGCCTGAAGAGCGCGATGACGATGGCCAGCCCCACCGCGGCCTCGGCCGCGGCAACCGTGATGACAAAAAAGACGATGATCTGGCCGTCGGGCGAGCCAAGGAAGCGGCCGAACGCGATGAATGTGAGATTGACCGCGTTGAGCATGACCTCGATCGACAGCAGAATGGTGATGAGGTTCCGCCGCAGGAAGACACCCATCGTGCCGATGGTGAAGAGCACGCCGGACAAGACGAGATAATGAACTAGCTCCGCCATGGCGTCTTCTTCACATTCAGATGGCGCCCCGCCAGCGTGATGGCCCCGACCATGGCCACCAGGATGAGAATGGACGTCGCCTCGAACGCAATGGCGTAATTCCCGAAAAGGATCCGGCCCAGTTCCGCAACGGACCAGGCGGCATCGCCTCGCCCCGACGGAAAGGCGAAGCCCAGGATGCGCGTCTGATTCAGCGCCCAGACCAGCTCGATCGCCATCGCCACCGCCAGCAGCGTCCCGAAGGCCCTCGCGCCGGTGGACTCCTCGAAGCCGCGCGACGCATCCATGGCATCTTCGCGCGGCACGTTCAACAGCATGACCACGAAGAGGAAAAGCACCATGATGGCGCCCGCGTACACGATGATCTGGGTCACCGCCACAAACGGCGCCTCCAGCAGCACGTAAAGCCCCGCCAGCGCCATGAAGGACGTGATCAGGAGCAGCACGCTGTAAATCGGGTTCGACTGCGCGATGACCAGCAGTGTGGACACGACGGCAATCGCCGCAAAGACGTAGAAGAGCAACAGGTTGCTACCCAAAGTAGAGCACCCCGGCGGAGGTGAGAAGCAGATTGATCACCGACAGCGGGAGCAGCACCTTCCATCCGAACTGCATGAGCTGATCGTATCGATAGCGGGGAAGAGTCCAGCGCATCCACACGTAGAAAAACAGCAGGAAGCTCACTTTGAGCAGGAACCAGATCCACCCCAGGTACGCGGGCAGAAACGGGCCGTGCCATCCGCCCAGGAACAGGTCGGTGGCCACGGCCGAGACAGTGACCATGTTGATGTACTCCGCCATGAAGAACATTGCGAAGCTCATGCTGCTGTATTCGGTGTGATAGCCGGCCACCAGCTCCTGTTCGGCCTCGGGAAAATCAAACGGCGCCCGGTTGGTTTCCGCCACGCCGGCTGTCATGAAAATGAAAAAGCCGAGCGGCTGCACGAACAGATGCCAGCGAGGAATGACATTCAGCCACGTGCCGGCCTGCGCGTTGACGATGTCGCGCAGCGAGAGCGAGCCGGCCAGCACCAGGACGCTGGCGAGCGCCATGCCGTACGACAGCTCGTAGCTGATCATCTGCGCCGACGACCTGAGCGCGCCGAGCAGCGAGTACTTGCTGTTGGAGCTCCACCCCGCCAGAACGATGCCGTACACCCCCATCGACGTCACGGCAAACACCACCAGCACCGCCACGTTCACGTCCGCCACCTGGAGCGGAATGGGGCGATCGAGCAGGCCGAAGAGCGTGGTCTCCGTGCCGAACGGCACGACCGAGAACGCGGTGAACGCCGCCACGGCCGAAATCACCGGCGCCAGCGCAAAGAGAATGCTGTCGGCCGCCTTAGGCCGCAGCTCCTCCTTGAACATCAGCTTCACGATGTCCGCAAGCGGCTGCAGCGCACCGTACGGTCCCACCAGCCACGGCCCCATCCGCTGCTGGATCCGCGCCGCCACCTTCCGTTCGACGTAAACCATGACGGCCGCCGAGTTCAGCAGCATGAAAAAGACGAACCCCAGCATGGCGAGCTGGGCGATCACGACGGGCGTCATCATCGCGGTCAATGCGAGTGCACCGGCGCGGCGGTGCGCCTCCGCCAGGGGGCCGGCACCGTGCAGCGCCCCTCGCGCACGTGCGCCTCGTATTCGCCACGAAAGTGTTTCAGCGTGGTCAGCGCCGGTGTGGCCGCGGCGTCGCCGAACGCGCACAGCGTCTTCCCGGTGATCAGCCCCGCGACATTTTCGAGCAACGCGAGGTCCTTCATCTCACCGTCGCCGCGCTCGATCTTCTCGAGGATGCTGACAAGCCACTGGGTGCCTTCGCGGCATGGAGTGCACTTCCCACACGATTCATGGCGGTAGAAGCGCAGCAGGTTCTCCGCCAGCCAGACCATGCACGTGGTGTCGTCGAGCACGATGATGCCGGCGGATCCCAGGAGAGACCCCGCCTTCGAGACGCCGTCGAAGCTCGCTTCGATATCCAGCTGATCGGGCAGAAGGATGGGGACCGATGAACCGCCGGGAATGACGGCTTTCAGCTGGCGGCCGTCACGAACGCCGCCGGCGAAATCAAAAATCAGCTGCCGCAGCGTCGTCTTCATCGACGCTTCGTACACGCCGGGCCTCGCGACGTGCCCGCTGACGCAGTAGAGCTTGGGTCCGCCGTTTTTTTCGGGACCGAGCCCCGCGTACCATTCGGCCCCGCGGAGCAGCACGAGCGGGACGTTGGAGAGCGTCTCGACGTTGTTCACCGCAGTGGGGGCGCCATAGAGACCTGCGACGGCGGGAAACGGCGGCTTCAACCGCGGCTGCGCGCGCTTCCCCTCGAGCGATTCGAGCAGCGCCGTCTCCTCCCCGGCTTCGTACGCGCCGGCCCCTCTGTGGATGTGGATGTCGCAGTCGAACCCGAGCCCCATCACGTTCCTGCCGACGTACCCCTTTGCGTAGGCTTCTTCCAGCTGCCGCTCGAGCACCTGCTGGACGTGCAGGAACTCCCCGCGGATGTAGATGTAGGCCACCTTCGCGCCTATGGCGTGGCACGCGATCAGGCAGCCCTCGAAGAGCAGGTGCGGGTTGCGTTCCATGAGCAGATGGTCTTTGAAGGTGCCCGGCTCGCTCTCGTCGGCGTTGCAGACGATGTATTTCGGCTTGGGGGTGTCCTTGACGACGAACTGCCACTTCATGCCGGCGGGAAAACCGGCGCCGCCGCGGCCCTTCAGACCCGACGCCTTCACCAGTTCGATGACGTCGTTCGGCGTCATGCCGAGCGCCTTGCGCAGCCCTTCGTACCCCTCGTGCTTCAGATAGAAATCGAGCGAGTAGCTGTGCGGCTCGCGGACATATTGGGTGAGGATCGGTTCCATCGGGGTGCTCAATCCTTGGCCGCCGGCGCCTGGTCCGGCGCCCGGTGATGACATCCCGAGAGCGCCGCTTCGCCTCGTGCGCGGAGATCGTCGGCGAGCGCGCGCGCCTGCTCAGGCCCCAGGCACTCGTGCCAGCCGTCGTTGACCATCACCAGCGGCGCGCGGTCGCAGGCGCCCAGGCATTCCACTTCCACCAGTGTAAAGGTGCCGGTGGGATCGGTGCCGTTCGGCTCAGTACCCAGCGCGGCCGTCAGCTCTTCGGTGACGCGCTCGGCCCCGCGCAGCGCGCAGGGAAGCGTCCTGCACACCTGGACGACGAACTTGCCCATCGGACGCGTGTAGAACATCGTGTAAAACGACACGACGTCCTCCACTTCGGCCGACGTGCACCCGATCACCTCTGCCACGTGCGGTATCGCGTTCAGCGGGATATACCCGTGCTGGCGCTGCACCAGGAACAGCGCCGGCAGAATTGCCGATCGTCGGCCTTCGGGCGGATACCGCTTCGCGATCTCCTCGAGCCGCGCGCGGTTCTCCCCCGTATACGCAAACGGCTGCCCGTCGTCATGCGGAAGCTTCCGGGCGGAGCGATGCAGCTCGCGATAGTCGATTTGCGGGTGAAAAGTCATTCAGCTTTCAGCTTTCAGTTCTGCAATCTGCAATCTGCAATTAATTACCGGTCAACATCTCCCATCACGACGTCGATGGAGCCGATGACGGCAATCACGTCCGCGATCAGACCTCCCACGATCAGACCAGGCAGCGCCTGGCAGGCCAGAAGCGACGGCGAGCGGGCTTTGATCCGCCACGGCCGGTTCGTGCCGTCGGACACCACGTAGAAGCCGTGCTCCCCGCGGGGCCCTTCCACCGGCACGTACGCCTCGCCCGGAGGCGTGGTGAAGCCCTGCGAGTAGATCAGGAAGTGCTGAATCAGCGCTTCCATTTCCGTGTAGACGCGATCCTTCGGCGGCGGCACCACGGTGGGGTCGTTGGCGGCATAGACGCCGGCAGGCGTAATTCGCGAGAGCGCCTGACGGCAAATCCGAAGGCTCTGCCGCATCTCCTCGACGCGGATCAGATAGCGGTCGTACACGTCGCCCTCCGTGCCCACAGGCACGTCGAAGTCGAATGTGTCGTAGCCGCCGTACGGAAACGCCTTGCGGACGTCGTAGTCCCACCCTGCCGCGCGGCCGATAGGGCCGGGCAGGCACATGTCGATACACGCCTGCTTCGAGATCCTCCCGACGCCCTTCGTCCGCTTGAGATAGATCTCGTTCCTGGTGAGGAGGTCTTCGTACTCGTTGAGCTTGACGGGGAAGCGATCGAGGAACTGCGACACGGCCTCGTGAAATCCGCGCGGCAGATCTTCGCGGAGGCCGCCTATGCGGATGTAGCTGGGGAACATCCGGAAGCCGGCGATGCGCTCGTTGATGTCCAGCAGCAGCTCGCGCTCGCGGAAGCAGTACAGCATGACGGAGATGGCGCCCACTTCCATGCCGTGCGTGCCCAGCCACACCAGGTGGCTGTTGATCCGCTGCAGCTCCACGAGAAGGATCCGGATCCACTTGACGCGATCGGGAACCTCGAGGCCCAGCAGCGTCTCCACCGAAAGCGCGTACGCATACGAGTTGGAGTGCGCGCTCAGGTAATCCATCCGCTCGACGAGCGGGACCACCTGCTGGAATTTTTTCTGCTCCGCGGTCTTCTCGATGCCGGTGTGAAGATAACCGATCGTCGGGGAGCAGGACACCACGGTCTCCCCCTGGAGCTCAAGCACCAACCTCAGCACGCCGTGCGTGCTGGGGTGCTGCGGCCCCATGTTCACCGTCATTGTCTCGGTTCGCAGGTCTTCCATTAGTCGCGGGGGCCCCTCACCCCGCTCCTCGCCGTTCGCTTGTGGGGTCCCCTCGCC
>JADMIO010854460.1_pt1 | contig 28269 bp, 30 predicted proteins | sample 8958161 | NCBI WGS metagenome assembly JADMIO01 (sample SAMN16585339, study PRJNA669376) | soil metagenome | isolation source: Crop rotation soil | place: USA: Cullars Rotation, Alabama | collected 2011 | reverse complement strand
GCGACAACTTGTCCACGTGGAATTCTAAGCTTAGGATCCCAATGTGCTGGAAAGCCCTGTTTGTGGTTTCCAGAATTTGACCGTGCCATCTTCACCGCCTGAGATCAGGGTTTGCCCATCGGGAGTGAATGCGAGACCATCGGTTTCATTGGCATGGCCGGCGAGGGTCCTGAGCAAATTGAAGTTTGCATCATAGATCCTGATCTGCCCATTGTTATTATATCCTGTGCCGGCGGCGATCATAGATTCGTTCGGCGAATATTCTATTGCGTATATATTTCCACCGGGATTGTTGAGGTTCGTCAATATATTTCCATTGATGCCTAGTTTGTAGATGCCATTTGGGATTTCGGTATTTTGACCTCAATGATGCACATGACATGGGCAAAGTATACTTGCGGCAGGCTAGAAAGTCGCTATAGTTACTCGAATATGATTGTATACAACAACTTTCCCTGGCCAGAAGCACCTAGTGATAAACAAAAAACGGCAGTTGAATATGCCGCTGAACAAGTGCTTGAAGCACGTAAGCTATTTCCGAAAAGCTGCCTCGCCGACCTGTACGATCCGAATTCGATGCCCGTTGAACTTTTAAAGGCCCATCAGGCTTTGGACAAAGCCGTTGACCTTTGCTATCGCCCACAGCCCTTTGCCACTGAGGCAAAGCGGATCGAATTTTTATTTGAGTTGTATGAGAAGTATACGGCGAGTTTGTTTGTGGAGGAAAAGCCCAAGAAGTCAAAAATCAAAGATCAAAAGTCAAAAAAAATTCAGCCGCTTCCAAGGAGAAAGGTAGGAGAAGGAAATCCTTTTTCTACGCCTGAGGGAACATGGATCGATGGAAAGGCGGATGAGTTTTGGGAATTTGAAGTCGCGAAAAACAACGAATGGTTAGCTTCTTTGCCGGAAGATGAGCGGGAAAAAGAAATTGCTGCGCAAAAACATTTAGCGAGAAAAATTAACAGTTAGTTTTGATGCCAGACAGTGGATATGAAAATTATCCTGATTGATGGAGAAGAAATGGCAGGTTATATGATCGATTATAACCTTGGCGTTTCAATCCACGAGACATACTAGATAAAAAGGATGGATTTTGATTATTTTGAGGAGAGTTAGGCAAAAAACATCTAACATAACTGATCCTAACAGGACCTTTAAAATTTCCTTATTAAAATTTATTAAATTGATTGGCCAGGAATTGACATTGTTGCTAAAAGACAATAAAGCCTTTCTGGCAATGGATAAGCCAATGGCCTTCGATCAGGTTGGCCTTGAGATTTATCAATCAAGTAGCACTCCCGCATATTGGAAAATTAGAGTGTTGAATTACAATCAGTCGAATCAAAATATTAGTTGTGAAATTCTTGGCTATTACAAGGGGGAAATGGATTTGTCGACTAACCAAAAATTCCTCGCAGAGACTTTAGGAAAAATTCAAAAAATTTTCTTCACTCATGTCTCAACAGAAGGACTGTTGTTAACCCTTAAACCAAAACCAATTTCAATCGAAGCGAATCAAAGTCTGGATGTACCTCAAGAAAATGACATTTCCGCTTTTGGGCCTTCTGTCAGCTCCGCTTACCAGCTAAATGACAGTTTCACGATTCTTATAAAAGATTTGCAGTTTAGGTTAGGAGGAGTGGCATTTGAAAAGAAGATAAAAGGGTTTTCTGGGCCCATAGATTTCTTTATTGAGAATTACGAGATCAGGGAAGAATTCGATGCGGTGAAAAACTATTTCGCCAACGTTTTGGGTAAAAAAAGAATCAGTGTTACAGTAAGTGTTGATATAATAGGCGACCAGGTAAAATCCAGGCTTGCAAAATCGCCGGAAATCGACAAGATAAACAAGGACCTTATTGAAAATGTCAAGTTCGAGTTTATAAAGACAACAAAAAAGAAAGTGATCGTTGATATTGACAAAAGCCTATTCACCATGGATGAGTCATCAACAGGATCCAGGAGATCACTACGGGTACTCCAAGGTAGGGTGGTTGCTCGCAGGAATCAATACTTCAAAATGAAACAGCATTTAATCATATCGTTTTCAATATTGATCATCCTTATTGAATCAGCCTGTTCAGCAACAAAACAGCATTCATCCCGGCAGGTACAAAGTTATGTTCCCGCCTCCCGGGAGTTATATGATACGATCGCCCGCATGGACAGCATTTTATTTGGCGCATTCAATAGCTGCGATATCGAGCGGTTCACAAGATTGCTCACCGATGACATAGAATTTTACCATGACCAAAGCGGTCTGATGCTTTCTTCCAAAACACAGTCAGAAGGTTTAAAAATGCGCTGCGCCGAGCAGGATAAGAATGGCATACTGAGGCGGGAGCTGGTAACGGGAAGCCTCGAGGTTTACCCAATAGCCAATTATGGGGCAATAGAGATCGGCATTCATAATTTTTACCGAACCTTGCCTGGTCAGAAAGAACGACTTACTACGGTTGGCAAGTTTATGAATGTATGGCAGAAAAAAAATGGCCTTTGGCAGGTTTCAAGGATATTCAGTTATGATCATAGAGAAATGTGAACTTTGGCGTCTCACGTTTTCCCTCCGCCTTGGTGCGTGGCTCACGCACCAAATATTGGTCTTCATCTTTTCTTCTCCGTAAAAATCAGACAGGTTTAATTATTGATAAAACGAATGACATAGCAGGGAATTTATCGTATACTAGTATACATATCCACAGTATGTTTTCGATAAAACTTCTTTCACTCCTATTGTTTGGGTTAAGTCTCCTTACAGACCCTGCCCATGCTCACCTGCATGGTCTATTGCTACCGGGTACGCATCCTGTTGGTTTCAGGTCGATTGATACAAAAACGAAAGCCGGCAAGGCGATGCGTTTGTGCATTTGGTACCCGGCAAATGAAAAGGGGACAAAGATGAAACTGTCCGATTATGCAGGTATCGCTTCATTGGGTGGAAGCCAGGATAAGTCAGAACTCCATTCGGAGTTAAAGAGAACAACGGAGATGATATTCGACCTGGAATCGTCAGCAATACCTCAGAAGGAATTTGATGCAGCCCTTGGCGCAGAAACATGGGCGATGAAAGATGTGAAAATGGAAGCCGGTAAATGGCCTTTGATCGTTTCAGATACAGAACCGGTAAGTATGCTCGTCACCAATGAATGGCTGGCCAGCCATGGATGGATCGTTGCCGTACCTGCCGTTCAATATCCTTACACCGGCAATGACAAAACGCTTTACGAAGGCCCGACACGTGGTTTGGAATTCCTTATACAATATATGAGCGGCCAGGCTTATGTTGATACAACAGAGATACAGGCACTTGGTTTTGGTGGCGGGACACTTGCTTCATTTTTCGCCGTCATGCGTGGAAATAAGATCAGGTCAATGGTAAGTATCGAGGGCGGATTGTTCATGCCGGAAACCAAAACAACTTTTTCTGCCGACTATGCGCCATTGCATTTCAACGTTCCCCTGCTGCACATCGTTAACCCTGCCATTGTTCAAAAGGAAAACCCGGACGAATTCAATGCCATCGTTTCTCCTAAATACAGGTTGGTGGAACAGGCGAAGCTGGCACACCATGATTTTACGATCTACGGCAGGATACTGAATGGCTTATTGCAGCGCAGGGGAAAAGACGCCGGGCTGGCGGATAAAGTTTTTGCGGAGTTGCACGAACAGGTATTATATTTTTTTATAAATGAAAGGCCGAAGGAGGGAGAAACTTCAACCCCTGCCTATTTTAACCTGGAGAAGTTCAATTAGCCAGTAGCTGCCAGCTTTAAGCCGTTTGATTTGAACCGGCAGGTATATATATAAAAAAAGGGCCAGTATAAAAATACAGCCCCGCTTTAAAATCCAATATCCTATGAAAAACCAAGGCAAAAGTAATGGCTGATTGGGGTACTGACAATACCACTATGTGGTAATTCTTTTCTTTTTTTCTGAGCAATCAGCATATCAGGAGACAAAGTATAAGTTCTTTCGGAAATGCTGTAAACTTTTAACCCGGTTGTTGGGTTAAATTGCATTGGTTTTTCAGGAAAACCAAGGATATTGACATCAGCCCGGGCTCTGCCCGGGTTTTCTTGTCGATTAAATTTCCCCAACTAGAACAATATGTGCAGGAATGAAGATGTTCATGCCGTATTGTTATAAAAAATCATAAATGAGATAATTATGAAACCGCCTATTGCAATATCGGAGAAAGGGATACGTTTAGGAACCAGATGTTTTTCCATTTAATCCCAAAGTAATTACCGACCTGGGTTTCTACCCGGGTCTCCCTTTTTTTCCCGGTTAAGAATAGTCTGTAAAGAAATTCCAGAATTATGGAAACCCGGGAGCAAAAAGTTTTTATAATTTGTTTGACAGTCTAATTACGGGTCTCTGTTTCTACAGCTGGGCCCTTTTTTATGCCTGCTCTCAACCCGTCACTAGGTTTCTATTCCGGCTGTATTTAAATTTCCCAACGTAACCACGAATTTTTTTAATCCATCATCCTGGCTTTTAAAACTGATGATGGCCTGAACATGAAGATTGAAGATCTCTAAAGGCGTATTTTTTATCATAATGCTTCCAATGGCCAGTACGTCCACCGACTTGAAGCTGTCACTGTGTTGAAACAACAGCGAGGTAAAATTTTCATCATAGCTGGAAAAATAAGGCAGGGAAAGAAAGGACTTTTTTTCCAACACCAGCAGGTTCTCAACCGAATTCATATTTTTTGTAAACCATTTGATTGAATTGGAATCTATCAGCAGCCTGTTCAGGTTGTCCTTTGATAAGATCCTGGCGTTGTTGATGATCGCAGGTCCGAAATAATTGGCATTGTAAAAATAGGTAAGGTCGGAAGTGATTGAATAACGAAGGTCTATGTTGTCGATCAGCTCCCTGAGTAATTTTGAATGTTCGATCTTACTGGACCCGGAAAGAAAGAGTTTGACATTCATCTGGAAATAGATCGCGAAGATCAGCGCTTCAAGCGGGTTGTTGAAGATCTGGAAACCGCCATCGCCGGCGTTGATAAATCTTTTTTCAAAATCCGCCTCGCTCAATCCATAGTCGCGGAAAATAAATGGTTCACCTTTCACGAGGTCTTTTACAGTGGCTTTGTACAATTCATTAAAAACTACAGGTATGAAGGTTTGTTGCTCAATCGGATACTGGCTGTACCGATAGATATCAATACCCAAAATTGCTTTCTGGCACAGATACCGGTGGGGCAGGGCCTTTAATCCTTCAATGCTGTTAACTCGTACCAGCTGATCTCCCGGTTTAAACTCTTCCATTATTTATAGGAGTTTCAAGTTTCACGAAATGAAAAGAAAAGTTGCCCGGCAGGGCAACTTTTCAAATCGGTTGCTGGATTAAGAAACCTGTATCAGCCTGGGTGATTTCTGTTTTACTTCTTCCTTTTTAGGAATGGTAAGATGCAGCAACCCGTTTTCATAGCGGGCAACTATCTTATCGATGTCTACCACATCTTTATGCAAATGAATTGTTCTCTGGAAAGACTGGTAGCTGAATTCTTTGCGGGCATACCTCTCCTCTTCCCTGGTTTCGTTTTGCTGGCTTTTTTCCGAGCTGATGGTCAGCAGTTGCCCGTTCAGTTCAACCTTGAAGTCTTTCTTGGTCATACCCGGAGCGGCTACTTCCACCTCGTAGTTTTCACCGGTCTCTTTGATGTTTACTGCCGGGATGGTCGTGTTGGTTTGGGAAAAGTTGGCATCATTAAAATTGAACAGGTCCCGGTTAAAGAAATCATCAAAAAATGTTGGCAAAGAATTTAAAAGGCTTCCATTTCTTTTTACGAGTGTCATAGTTACCTCCTTTTTGTTTTTAAACTTTTAATGGTTAACAATCAGTTTCAAAAAAAAGCAATCAACTGCTGTGCCAGCGCATTTCTTAAATCTTAAAATGAAAATTTGTCTTTACAGGCTAAAAAAATGTCAGTTTCTGGGTCAAAATTTCTTCTCGCACCGTTAAATGTCCCAACAAAAAATGCCGCAAGCGCGGCACCTTTTTGTCTGCATGGTTATATTTGTCTTCTAAAAGCTTTTTATACTACCTGGACTTCCAGTATTTATACCTGGTATAATCAGGCCGGTACCTTTCTCAGCTTTTCCCTGTCCCAGAAACGGTGTTGGGCAATGGCCTGGATGAACTGTGGCGCCAGGGCATTCATATTTCCAATGATCACCCCTTCCATTTGGATCGTGTCGTCATTGTTGTCTGCCGGTAATTTCTTTGCAAAGTTGGTCGCTTTCAACACCTGGATGGCTTCCATATCTGCAGCGATGGCTTTGCAATGCTTAAAAGCTTCGTTCAGAAAATGAATCGCATCCGCATTGGCTTCGAGTGTTGCCACGCTATTGGTGCCGCCCGGAACGTATACGGCGTCATAAAATACCGACGCTACTGTCAATAGTGATTTAGGCGCAGGGATGGCTGTGTCGTTTTTACCGGTTACGAATCCCAGCCTCGGCGCGACCAGGTCACATACCGCACCTTCGGCTTCCAATGCCGATTTGACAACAGCAATACTGCTTTCATCTACACCATCCGCGGCAAGAATTGCAATTTTACGGGTGCGGATAGAATCACGCGGGCTGCTTGCCATGCTCAATGCAGCGGACTTCGGCAAAGATCCTTCTTTCACAATCGACCTGTACCTTTCCGGGTCTGCATCGGCGGGCACCACCTGGTTGAGCGGCGTTTGCAGGTCTTTTGGAATGTGTACCCCGATATTGTAGGAAACGGCAGCCGCCAGCCCCTCGTCGATCTGCGAAAGGAAATAAAGCATCCTTTCCCTGGTGACCAGTGCTTCCACTTTTCCCAATTCAAAACTCAGGGCGTCGATGATATGGTTCTTTTCCGGTTCCGACTGGCTGTTGAAAAAAAGCTTGGCCTGGCTGAAGTGATCGAAAAAACTTGCGCTCCTTTCCCTGATCTTATGTGCGTCTATCCTTTCGGGATAGCTGGTAAACCCACCCTGCATCCTTCCAGCCTGGAAGGGACAGCCACCCGACATGGTATTGGGACTGTGCGCCGTTTTACCCCTGTTGATCTGCTGGCGCATAAAACCATCCCGCTGGTTATTGTGTATAGGTACAACGGGGCGATTGATCGGGATCTCGTGGAAGTTTGGTCCGCCAAGCCGGATCAGTTGTGTATCGGTATAGGAGAACAACCTGCCCTGCAAGAGGGGATCATTCGTAAAATCAATTCCGGGAACAACATGTCCTATATGGAAAGCAACCTGCTCCGTTTCTGCAAAGAAATTATCAGGATTTCGGTTCAATGTAAGTGTGCCGATACGCTGCACCGGTACCAGTTCTTCGGGGATGATCTTTGTTGGATCCAACAGGTCGAACTCGTATTTATGTTCATCTTCCTCCGGAACGATCTGCACACCGAATTCCCATTGCGGAAAATCTCCGTTCTCGATCGCCTCCCAAAGGTCGCGGCGATGGTAATCCGGATCCTTGCCGGATATATTCTGCGCTTCGTCCCAGGCTACTGCGTGTACCCCCAATAGTGGTTTCCAGTGAAATTTTACAAAAACGGATTTGTTTTCCGCATTCACCAGCCTGAATGTATGTACCCCAAAGCCCTCCATCATGCGGTAACTGCGGGGAATAGCCCGATCGCTCATCACCCACATGATCATATGTGCAGATTCCGGTGTATTGGAAATAAAATCCCAGAATGTATCGTGAGCGGAGGCAGCCTGCGGGATCTCGTTGTGCGGTTCCGGTTTTACGGCATGAACCAGGTCAGGAAACTTTATTGCGTCCTGGATAAAAAATACCGGCATGTTGTTGCCCACGAGATCGAAATTTCCCTCTTCAGTATAAAATTTTACAGCGAATCCACGCACATCACGGGCAAGGTCCGTAGATCCCCTGGATCCTGCCACGGTAGAAAAGCGTACGAATACCGGGGTCTCTCTTTCTGTGTCGCAGAGAAAGCCTGCAGTTGTATACTGGCTCATATCCTGGTGCAATTTAAAAACACCGTGTGCCGCCGAACCGCGTGCATGGACCACCCTTTCGGGTATGCGCTCATGGTCGAAGTGCGTGATCTTTTCACGGAGAATGAAATCTTCCAGCAGGCTGGGGCCGCGTTCGCCGGCTTTCAATGAAGTCTGGTCGTCATTCACCTTTACACCCTGGTTGGTGGTCATGAATTCGCCCATAGAATTTTCTTTGTGCGGCTCAAGGCTCTCCAGTTTTTTATTGTCACCAGCCGCGTTGTTGCTCGTTTCAGGCATTTGCAAAAATTTAGATTGATAATAGATGCTGTTTATTCTTATTTGCGTCCTTCTTAGTCTTCCCCTTCCTCTTCATCTCCCGTTTCATCTTCGTCTTCTTCCTCTTCATCGCCTGCAGCTTCCCCGGTCGCCTCGTCGCCCGGACCCATATTGTCTGCTATATCAGCCAGTATTTCATCAGACTCTTCTTCTTCAACAAGGGTTTCTGAGAGTATGCTGGCAATATCATTCAATCCAAGTTTATTGGCCAGGTTGATCATGCCGGTATAGGCGGCGATCTCGTAATGCTCTACTTTCTGCGAAGCCATGATGATGCCTATATCGCGGGCGGGTGTGCCCTCATCGGTATCTTCAATCACCCCTTCACCTTCCTTTGTCAGTCCTTCCATGGCGTCGCATTTGCGGGCCTGTGGCTCTTTGTCAAGCAGTTCAAAAACCTGCTCCAGCCTGGTTACATGCATCCTGGTCTGGTCGAGGTGGGTAAGAATCGCATCGGATAGTTCCATTGACGCAGCAGACTTCGCCATTTTGGGCAATGCTTTTACCAGTTGGTTCTCGGCCCAGTATATATCTTTTACGCAGTCGGTGAAGAGTTTCAGCAATCCATCGCTGGCATCGAGAGACTGTACATTGATCTTGGATTCACTGGTCGGACTGAACTTGGATGGATTGGTATTTGACGGTATTAAATTGTCGTCGGGGCCCGCAAATGCGGCAGGCGTTTTCCCGGCTGCTGTTGCAGATTGTTTGGCAGGTTTCTTTTTACCTGCAGATGATGTTGCCATTGTTCTGTAATTTTTATAATGAAATAATTTAAAAGGGGGATGAAATCTTATTGCCTAATCTGTGCCAAAGAATTTGCTTTATTTTTTGGCAATCAGCAGTTCCACGCCTTGAAGAAGGATTACATTATTCATAGATAGATAATTTTTCAATGGGTTCGTTCAGGTATATGTAGATCATGATTCATCCGTTCCTAACGGCACAATCGTTGTAACCCAATAGGACGAGTCTTACACAATATTAAATTCTAAAACAGCCGGCGATGGAAACATTGGATTATATATTCAGAAAGGAAAACAACCTGGATGCTTTGCAGATGAGCATCCGGGGAGCAATAGTGTTTTTAACGGCATTGATCCTGTTGCGCATTGGCAGTACGAGGGCTTACGGGAAAGGATCCGCCATCGACATTGTTGTAATGATCACTTTAGGAGGTATACTGGGCCGGGTGATCACCGGGGCAGCGCCTTTTTTGCCCGCAATTGCCACTGTCTTTACGATCATCGTCCTTCACCATCTATTGGCCAGGCTCTGTACCTATAGCCACAGGCTTGGCAATCTCATCAAGGGAAAGAAGAGGATATTGTATGTCAACGACAAAATGGTCAAGCAAAATATGCGGAAGGAATCGGTGACCAGGCAGGACCTGGAAGAAGGCGTACGCCTTGCACTCAACGAAGCTGATTTTAAGAATGTTGCCGAGATACGGATCGAGCGGAACGGCAGGATCAGCGTAGTTAAGAAAATGCCATTAACCGCAGCCGATCAGTCCGGGTATTCTTCAGAACCGGTAACCCAGATAAAAGATTGAAGATCGATGTAGTCGCGTGGTTTGTACGCTGCAGTGTCTACCCTCAACTTTTCAGCAAAGGATAAAAGATTTTGATAGGTTTCCCAGTTCGGCGCTGACCTGTAGTTGAAATCAAAACCATATTTCGCCGCAGCGGTTTTTGTTACCATAGGTTTTAAGAATATATGTTCCAAAGGATTGGCGATGAAGCCGAATACAGTCACCAGGGGCCAGGTAAGTACGCGGGTCTGTTTGCGGGGAAGTCCGGCAACGGTAGAGACAAAATTTTCGAACCGCTCCTTCAGGCTTTCTTCACCATATATATATTTATATAAACCAATAGAAAAATCCCTCGCGCCATCTCTTGTTTTTACCGCATCCCTTAAAGCCATTTTTTCAAAGGAAAATAAAAGGTTTGTCCTGGATTCAATGCGCACCACGCCAGACGCGATCTTTTCATACTCTTCGCGTTGCAACAGCATTTTATAAGCGGCAAGGTTGAATTCTTCCTGGAACTGCAGGTGCGCATTCAGTTTATACTCCCTTTCCCAGGCAATGAACTTGCGTCCCTGGTACCCTTTAGGAAAATAATAGAGGAATTTATTTATACATTTTTTTTGTTCCGGCGTCAGTACCCTCGTTTTTTCTCCTCTCGTTTTCATCCGGGTGTTTTGACAAATCATGCAAATGCTGTGCGCCATTCCTTCATCCTTGTGCCGATGCCATACAGCGGGGTAGATCGTTCCCATGTGAAAATTCATCAACAAAAATCGGGAAGCCGGCGATTTTTTTTTACGATAGCTTCATCCCTTAATTGATTTCTTTTGCAAGGGAAAGGATGTAGGCAACGAACCCTCACTTATATATGTAATGTTTAGGACAACTGGTCATGTATAGCGAATGTCTGCAACAGGCCCTCCAAAATTCCCTTTACATATAACAGCTGAACGGATAAAGTCTCTCCTGGATTGGCCGTCAATTGTTCCGACCGAAGAATTTCATTCTTGTAACAGATAGCATAATAAGCATACAAAGGATTCATCTCATGGCCGGGAAGCGGGGAGGCATAACCGGTGATCCCAATGCCCCAATCGGTTTGGAATGACCGGCTTACGCCCAATGCCATTTCATTGGCAATTTGCGGCGAAACGCAATTGCAGCTGACGGCTTCCAACAGGTTTACATAAAGCTGTTTGTATTTTTGCCTGGCATTGTAAACGGTAACACCGCCCTGGAAGAAGGTAGTAGCGTTTTCCGTAGAGGAGAAAGCAACCTGCAACAACCCTGCAGTAACGCTTTCGGCAACTGCAAGCGTAAAATGATGCTGGTTCATGGCATCTGCTGCCTTTTGCAATAAAGCTTTGTCGAACATTTTCTCAACGATTATTTTTCCCTGGATTTTTTTATTAGTTTAAGTGCGGCATCACTGCCTGCAGTATCTAACACCTTGAATTGCTTGCCGGCCTCCCTGTTATAATTAATGAAGAAATCTTCGATCTGCGAAACCACCTGGCCTGGCAAATGGTGGATCTCTTCAACGGACCTGAATTGTTCTGATTCTAAAGGAATACCAAAAAAGCGGTCATTCCTTACCGTTTTACCTTCTTTCTCTGTTTGTTCGGCAAGGATGGCGCCGATGATACGGCAATCCATTGCACAACCCGGAAAGCTGTTGAATTCAGAAATGGCTATCACATCCAGGGGATCGCCATCGCCACCCTTCGTGCCCGGGATAAAACCAAAATCAAATGGAAAGACCATTCCTGCCGGCAACATTTTATTCAGCTTACAGCACCTTAGTTTTTTATCGTAGTCAAATTTAAGCTGGCTGTTTTTGGGGGTTTCTATAAGGATGGTGATGGAGTTTTTCTTCTTCATATAAATAAAATCTGTATCAATCGGCATCATCGCCTCGTTTCTACTCAGAAAAATCTATGCCAGCGGGTATTGTTGGTCCTGGCCGGTAGCTGCGTTGTGCCGGATTTTTTTATTCCGGTATCGACTTACAGGTTGTTTTGCAATATTATTGTTTCCATCAACATGGCATGATTCTCCCGGAATGATCATTCAGAAATGCCAATCATGCAACAACGATTCTGCTTCATTTTTTTATTGCCGATGGCCTTGTTCAGTGTGACGGCGCTTTACGCGCAACAGGGTATTCCTGAACCCCGGCCTTTTACGGCACAGATCACTTCGAACTATGCCCAACATGAAGATTTCATGCCTTCCCTGGTGCGTCGTCTCCGTGTACCACCCGGGTTTGAGGTTGTTGTTGCCGCCTCAGGTCTGGGGAAAGCGCGTATGATAAAAATGAGCGAACAGGGATTTATGTATGTCACCCGCCGCGATGTGGGAGATGTGTTGATGTTGAAAGACACGAATGATGATGATAAGTTTGATGAGCTTTCGACAGTTGTTGCCAACTTTCGCAATGTTCATGGTATTGATATACACGAAGGATGGTTATACCTCTGTTCGGATACGAAACTGGCGCGGGGAAGATTGAACGAAGACGGTTCTGTTGAAGTCTTGGATACCCTGATCAATGATCTTCCCGATGGTGCGCAGCACAACAACCGCACGATCGCATTCGGCCCGGATGGGAAATTGTACATCTCCGTAGGTTCTGACTGCAACGATTGTAAGGAAACAGATCCTGATTACGCAACCCTTCTCCAGGCCAATGAAGACGGAAGTAACCGGAAAATATTTGCCCGCAACCTGCGCAATACGATCGGGTTCGACTGGCACCCCCTCACCGGCGAACTCTGGGGAATGGATCATGGATCGGATTATAAAGGCGATACCATTCCGCATGAAGAACTGAACAGGATAGAAGATAATGGCGACTACGGCTGGCCGTTGGTTTGGGGAAAACGTAAGATCGATTATACCCGGGAAGACCCGCCCGGTACCACCAAGGAAGCTTATGCATTGACAACCGTTCCGGCCATACAAACTTATCCTGCGCACAGTGCTCCCATGAACCTGCATTTTATAAACCATGACATCCACCGCCCCGGTTACCGCAATGATGCTCTGGTAAGCTGGCATGGCTCCTGGAACCGCAGCAAACCTGAAGGATTTAAAGTGCAGCGGATACGCTTTACCGGGGGACAACCCGGTTCCGTGGATGATTTTCTCTGGGGTTTCTACAACCGGCAACGGAATACACGATTCGGCAGGCCTGTCGGTATAGAGATATCCGACGTCGGGAGCGTGTTCATCTCGGATGACGCAAATGGCATCATTTACTGTGTCAGGAAGCCGGGACACCTGAGGGACAGTACTTATTCAAAAAAATAATCTACCACATGAAACATATTGCCATCTTTGTATTCTTCTGCTTCGCCATTAACTGTTACAACCATGCCCAAACACCCCGCATCAATTTCACCGCTCCGATGGCATATCCCGAGGGCGGCCTATAACAGCGTCGCTAAAGTTTTTTATGTTTCCTCGGTTCGAACAGGAACGATTGGGAAAGTAGACAGCGCAGGCAATTACAGTGTATTTTACGAAGAGCCAGCGTTGAAATCCAGCTATGGATTGAAAGTAGACCTGCAGCGCAACAGGCTTTGGGTCTGTACCGGCGATGCCAACTACAGCATCTACAGCGATTCTACCACATATAAAAAGCTCATCCGCGTTATTGGCATCGACTTGTCATCGGGCGCAAAAACGAATGATATTGATCTTTCTGCTCTTGTGTCCGGGAAACATTTTGCCAACGACCTCTGCCTCGACAGTGCCGGTAACCTATACGTTACCGATAGTTATTCCCCGGTGATATATAAGATAGACGCGCAGTTCCAGCCCAGTGTGTTTTGCCAGAATGATATTTTTAAAAGTATTGACGTAGGCTTGAATGGCATCGTATGGCATCCTGCCGGTTACCTGCTGGTAGCACACAATACCAATGGGGCGCTTTACAGGATCAGGCTGAACAACCCGGCCATTGTACAAAAAGTAAAATTGGATAATTTCTTCCCCGGCGTTGATGGCCTTCTCTTCGACCCCGAGGGATTTCTAGCTTTGGTACAGAACAAGGGCGCCAATAAAGTATTCAGGCTCCGGTCCCATGATCATTGGAACAGGGCGAAGCTGATCGGGCAGACGCTGTTGGTGGACCGCTTCGACAATCCAACCACACTCACCCGGAAGGGCAATCGCTTATATGTGTTAAATGCTAAGCTGAATGAACTGACAAATCCAACCGAACCGCCTTCAAAGGAGTTTTCATTACAGGAAGTAAGGTTTGTGGCAGTGCAGTAGAATTATGAATTAAGAATTAAGAACCTGCCTACCAGCAGGCAGGTTAAGAATTATGAATTTTGCCGTTGTTGGTGTTTAGCGAAGCGTCACCAACAACTTCCCCAATGGAAATTGAAGTTAAGAGTTAACCTGGATGCTAACTTTTTACAACTTCGTTATTCGATCCCAACGGGATCGCATATTTCTAGAATAGAAGGTTTTGATTATTCAACCCCGTCGGGGTCGCATCGTTCCACAATCTTGCTACAAATATTTGAACCCTTCGGGTTCAGTCGAAGGCTGCTGCGACAACCCGCGCCGGGGGGAAGGCAGCAATCGGCCGCGGTGGATAGAAACTTATAACGCTCAACTCAAAGGGCAAAATCAAGCCGCGATGCATGATTTAGAAGCTACGAGTTATATACTGACAACTATTATTTTGAGATTTTCGTCTTGAAAAAATTCATAACTCATAATTCATAATTCTTAATTCTTCTACAGCCTCTTCGTCCTAAAAAATCTCCAACTCATCTAATTTCCATCAGCAACTGCACCATCACATCCGCTTTCGTCACAACGCCATAGTTCTGCGCTTCGTCGTGGCCGTTGTATATACCCGCCAATATCATTTCTTTATTTTGGGTCAAAATGAATACAGGGGCACCCGAGGCCTGGAAAGAACTCGCCTTCTCGGTATAAAACCTGTCAAACATTCCATTCCAGGAAACCAGGCGGGTGGATACCAGTTTGTATTGGTCATTTGGGTACCCGGGAATAAAGACCGCTGATCCCCTGGCCGTATCGTCTTCAGCCATTCTGGTGGCAGGTACAACCTGAAATTGTCCTGCATCTTTATTGTCAATAGCGATCGCGACTACATCAAAACAACCTTCAACGTTACAAAGTGATACGGGCTCCCGGCCCGGTTTTGTAAGGTCGATAGACAATCTGTCGTCAGCGTTTGTATTTGATTTGATGTTTATTGATTCGACAAGTAGGACTTTTCTTTTGCCCGTGTCATAGATCGTATGGCGTGCGGTAATAAAATAATACCTGTTTTGATATTGTATAAAAAATCCTGATCCCGCTGCTGTTAAACCTGGGTGGTTTATTTCTTTTTTATAGAAGGGGTAAACGTATTTTTTGAATTGATCCGACTCAGCGGCAATGGGTGGTGCGCATTGCCTTATATCGCTGTCATCACTGCTTCGCGATGAACAAGCTGCTGCCAGCGACAAGAACCCTAACAAAATTAACCTGTAATGCATAGTGATTTTTTCAATCAACTGTAGAAAAAGTCACCAGGCAAGCTAAGTATAAGTCGCGCCGGGATGTTGTATTTTACCCAGTCTTGCTTACATGATTTATGGGTTAACGCCTACGAACCAAATACATTCGCTAAGTTCTTAATATGGAAACTTTGTAATGCTGTAACCAGTCTGCTGACATAAATTGTGTTGTTCATAATATTTCCTGCGGCCGGGGTTTCTACCCTGGCTTTTTTATTTAAGTTATTATAACGATACAGTATTGTGGAAAAAGGCTTCAGGTAAAAATGTGATGGTAAAAAGCCATAAGTCACCCTATGTGACTCTTGTATAAAAATGGACTCTTCGAATCGACGTTAATTTTAACTCATAACTCTACTGTTCAATTCTTTCCTGTCCATTGTTTCAGTTTGTGAGGTTGCATAATTATTTGGCGATCTTTTATTTTATAGGACAATAAAAGCCATCCTGAATAAGCTCTTCGTCCTAAAGGAATTCATAATTCTTAATTCATCTACAAGCACTTCGTCCTAAAAAAGCTCATAACTCATAATTTATTAATAAGCTCTTCGTCCTAAAGGAATTCATAATTCTTAATTCATCTACAAGCTCTTCGTCCTAAAAAAGCTCATAACTCATAATTTATTAATAAGCTCTTCTTCCTAAAGGAATTCATAATTCTTAATTCATCTACCGTCTCTTCATCCTAAAAGGATCTTCAATTCACATCCTTTCCCTCTTTCAGTTTTTCTATCATGTTCTCTACCACCTTCGTGTTTTCATCTGTACGCGCGAGCGGTAGGGCTTGCCTTGCAAATTCCAACGCTTTCTCATATTCACCGTTTGCCGACAGGCCCCTAACCATTCCTGTGAGCGTAATGAAAAGGGCGGGGTGTTTGTCATAGTTGTACCGGAAAACTTTCAGGGCCATGGTTGGATTTTTTGCAGACAACAATTGTTTGCCAAATTGCTGGAGCTGTTGTACAGATCCCAGGGCCATAGCAGCTTCAATTGCCGCCAACGCCTCTGCAGGTTTTTCCAGTTTGTTTAAGATCATTACCCTGGTTGACCAAGCCGGAAAGTAAGAAGGGTCTCCCGGAAACTCCTGGCCGCTTGCCAGTATGGACCAATCCAGCGCCTTTTCGAGCTGGTAATTGTTTTGCAGGCACCAATTGGCTGCCATATTTAATCCCTGTGAAGTAAACCCTTTGGGATTTTGGGATTCCGCGACCAATGCGTCGAATTGCTGTTTCAAGTAGTCGACCTCAATGGCAAATGGTATCGCCAGTTTTTCCCAGAGCAGCGAAATGACAGCTGCGCCCGGGCTTTCATTGGAGAATTCATATTTCAAAAGCTCGACTGATTGATTCAATTTACGGGACTGAACACGCACACGCAAGGCATCTTCTTTTTCATTGTAAAAAAACGAGCCCCAGGCGTCTGATCGTTTTGAAAATATCACGATGCATTCTGCCGGGTCATAGGCAATGAAGAGACCATATTTCCCTTTTGGCAGTAGTTTGCCTTCCACCTTTACTTCCTGGTCGAACTCGATAGCCGTATTTTCATTCGCACCCGCACGCCAGGGTGCCGGTTGGCGGTTCCCGAATCCCTGGTCGATGAAGCCTTTATGAACGACACCTCCCCATATTTTTCCTTCGCGTCCATTTACGGCAGGACGGTGATAAGTAATGGAAACGGTGGTCAATCCTACCTGCTCGCTGACCATGGCCTTTTTCGTATAACCGTTGGGTATAGCCGAATTGTATGGCAACTGGGCCATCAACGGGAACACTGCTAACAATACTGCGAATAAGAATAAATATTTTTTCATTGTAGCCTTTGATTTTTCTGTTATTTGGTAGCTATTTATTTTGAAGATGAAATGCAGTAAAAAAATAAGAGCAGCGAAGAGCTGCCCTTATTGACCCTGGCCATCCTTACCGGGCTACGGTGATCATTTTGTTGATTGTCTCACCATCACTTGTGACCCGTAAAATATAAATGCCCGGTGAAAGTGTACTGACATTAAACTGTACCGACGGTCCGAAAGTTTTTTTAGTTTCGATCAGCTGCCCTTTTATGTTGAGGATGCTTACCACGTTGCCGGAATTGCCGGAAGTCTTTTCAAAACTTACGTTTACGACATCGCCTGCAGGTGTCGGGAATATCTTGATCCCATCGCCGGCGATCGTATTTATCGAAGGCCTGTTTGACGTAATGCTGTTATCCATTTGGTCCGGGTTGACTTTATTATGACATCCCGGCGTTTCGAAAGCGATCTGGGATTTATACAATCCACCTGAGAAGGGTGGGCCGGTTACGAAGAAGCCGCCTGCCCATCCAGTTTGTGCATCATAGAACCTTGCAACGGCTTTGGAGACTGTACTGTCTATGACCGTCCAGCTAACACCGTTGTCATAACTAACCGCCGAACCCCTGTTAGAAAATATCACCGACGTAGAAACAAATGCATTTGTGCCCGGTACTGCCGTGATGCGGCTGCTCTTCCAGTTCGCAGGCTGACCAAGGTTGGTCCAGGTGACGCCACCATCCGAAGTATTGTATAAAAAAGTACCGTTGGCAGACCTTACATGAGTAACACCATGCATCCTGTCGTCATTGAAAGCGATCTCGAAGACGGCGTTCCCGCTGGGGTCAACCGTATTCACCGTCCAGTCTTTTCCAAAATTGGTAGACTTGTACATCCGGCCTGCAGTAGTGCCGAACCAAATGGTATTGCCCAACGCTGCGTAACCGCTAATCCAGCCATATTCATTCGCAATTACTGCGGGTATGCGCGACTGTGGCACCCTTTTCCATCGATGACCTCCATTGTTGGTGGTGTAGATTTCAAAGTAGCCATTGTTGGGATCACCGACCGCGATCCCTTTCTTGTCATTTTTAAAATGGACAAAATCGGGGAAGGAATTGCCGTCAAAAATATTTCCGGCGTTGGATTGTTGCCAGGTTATGCCGCCGTTCTTCGTGTGGTAGAGGCCTCCGCCCAATACACCATTCAATTTGTGCATCGCTACCCAGGCTTCTTTTTCACTAACGGCGCTGATGTTGGAGAACTGTAGTGTGCTGTCGTTCCCCATCTTACCCGGCTTCCAGGTATTGCCGCCATTTTTTGTACGGGTAAAATCAAGTATCAATCGGTTGCTGAACAACCCGTTCCTCCCGTCGTAACAAATTACCCAGGCAGTCTGCCTTTTTACGATCGACATTTCATAAAACCCGAGCGTGTCGTCGGAAAACCCGGCATCCTGCGGAAGCCATTGTGCTTTTGCTGCAACGCTCATTAAAAATGCTGCAGCGAAAAATAAATGTTTTTTCATGTTCAATATTTTTAGTTGCTGCAATTTATTTGCTCTCACTATTGAACTTTAAGCAAAAGGACGAACGACGGAAATGCGGTATATAAACTTTTTTTTGCGGACGAATGCAAAGGAGAACGAAGACTATTGCTTTTTAATATTATTTACATCTATGGGTTATCCTGTTTTTGTATGCGAAGCAGCGGGCTGGCTGGAAAAAGGACAAAATGCATTTTTTAAGGACGGATAAGCGTCTCCGGCAAGGGTTGGCATAAGAGTACCCTGTCGTTAACGCATATCTTTGTAGAAATAGATCTATGGCCTCGCACAACCTTATGAACAATTGGAAACCGGGAGAAATTCTGCTCCGGCAGCGCTGGCCCTGGCATGTTCTTTTCTGGATCGGCTATGGTTTATTCCGCTTCTACGTCTACTACATTACCGTTAAGCACTATCCCAGGGTCTTTCTCGAGTACATGTTGCTTTCAGAGATCTTCTTTGTCGTGGTAACTTATTTTACGATCTGGCTTTACCACCGGTTGTTCAATAAAAAGAAATACATTTTATATTTTTTGGCGGGAACGGTCAGCTGGATGCTTTACCTGTATGGAAGGACTGCCTTTCAATTGTATTACCTCGGGAATGAACCTGGTTTCAAAGGAAGTGCATTTGTTGATATCTATATCAATAACATTACGTTTGTATTGGTCTGTTTTCTTTTCATTACTTCCTGCAAGTATTTTAAAGACGGGTATATTGCCCAACAGTTTGAAGTCCGGCGAAAGCAAGAACAGTTGATGGCCGAGGTTGACAATTTAAAATCGCAGGTGGCGCCGCATTTTCTTTTCAACACACTCAATAACCTATATGGACTCGCCGTGGATAAATCTGACAAGCTTCCGCAACTGATGCTGCGCCTGTCGGATTTCCTTCGCCATTCCTTATATGAAGCACAAAAGCCACTGATCCCGATCAAAGATGAGATCGGGGTCCTTAAAAGCTATATCCAGCTTGAAAGCATTCGCCTGGAAAGTGACCTGGTTCTGAAGTTCGACAACAACATTCCTGAACAGGCCGATCAGCAGATCGCACCGCTGATCCTGATCGTTTTTATGGAAAATGCTTTCAAACACGCGAAATATGTCAATACCGGACCCGTGAATATTTACATCAGCGCCAGTCTTGAAAAGAATTGGTTCAGCCTTACCATACGAAACAATTACAATGGGGACCGGCCTGCATCTGTCCAGGGGATCGGCCTGGCCAATGTAAAAAGGCGGCTGGAAGTTCTTTACCCTGGAAAGCAACACAAACTGGATATTAAAAAAGAAAACGGGTTTTATACAATAAGTTTAGGCATCCTTTTGGTAAAACAGGATTAAGAAATAGATGGAACAGAAAAAATACAATTGCCTGGTAGTAGACGACGAGCCCATAGCCCGCAGGATAATTTTGAATTACATCGCTGACATGCCCTTGCTTAAGTTGTCGGGAGAATGCATCAATGCATTGAGCGCGATCGATCATTTGAAGAGCCATCCTGATACCAATATCATTTTTCTTGACATCAATATGCCAAATTTATCTGGCTTGCAATTGCTAAAGATCGCGCAGCCCCTGCAACCGGTGATCTTTACCACAGCGTATGCAGAGTACGCGGTAGAAAGCTATAACCTGAACGCGGTTGACTATTTGTTAAAACCTTTTTCCTTCGAACGGTTTACCAGGGCCGTATACAAGGCCGTGGATGCCATAACAAATAGCCATAGGCATACGCAGGAAGGCGGCGAAGACAAGCGACCTGGTTTCTTCATCAAATCAAATGGAAAGAACTATCCTGTATTCCTGGATGAGATATTGTATTGTGAGGCCATGAAAAATTATACGATGGTGATGCTTAAAAACGGACAGAAGTTGATGCCGCTTATTCCATTGTCAAAGTTTGAAGACCTGTTGGCACAGGCGGGGGGAGAATTTCTACAGGTACACCGATCGTTTTTGATTTCCAAAAATCACATCACTGCCGTTACCACAAATACTGTTTCGATAAAACAATTCGATATTCCCATCGGCATACAGTATAAAGAATCTTTTTTTAGGGCAATTGGGATGAAGGAGTAGAGAGATAGGAATTAGGAATTATGAATTATGAGTGATTACAACTTGTGACAAATATCTGTACCAATAAATTCATCTCTATAGAAAAGTATAGTTTTCTGCTTAAGAAATCCACTCAAGCCTAACGCACAACAATCTCTTCGTCCTAAACGATTTTATAATTCATAATTCTTAATTCTCAACTCATCAACAGGCGCCGCGTCCTAAAATAATTCATAATTCATAATTCACCTACGGCTCTTCGTCCTAAAAAAGCTCATAACTAACTACCCATAATTCTTAACTACTACGCCGCGTCCCTCATCGCTTTAATAATGTCATGGCTTTTCTTGAGTGTTTCTTTCTGCGACATGATCAGTTGTCTTGTTTCCGCATTTATTTCCGCATCAGATTTTAAGGCCTCTTCATAAGCTTTCTGGGCCTGGTCTTCTCCGAATTCGCAAGCGGCTATGATTGATTTGCGGTCTTTGCCTGTGAACGTAGCCTTTATGTCCATCCAGGCCCTGTATATTTTTCCCATCGTTGTTGAGCCGCTTTCCGCATCACCGCCCAATGTCCTCACGAGTTTTGTCAATTCCGAAACATTTGTCCTGCTCTCATCGGCCATTTTTTGAAATATGGGATGGAGGGAAATATCGTGTTCCTTGCTTTGTTCTGCTGCTTTCCGGTAGCCTTCGATGCGGTCGTAGTTGATCTTGATCAGGTCGTTCAGGGCTTCTGTCAGTGCTGATGTTGTAGTTGTCATGGTTGTCATGGTTATATGTTTACCTGGTATGTATAAATATCTATGCCAGATAAAAATCTACGGACTATCAGGCCGATGGCTTAAAAAGTTGAGAAAAATATTACACAGTATGGCTGATTCCTATACTAGTAACTTTACCAAAGTTTTTTAAACGATCTTTCAACGTCAAATTTCACAATTCATAACCTGCAGACTTTTGATCTGATGTCCAATCAATCGAGAAAAAAATTCATAAAACAAATCGCCCTCACAGGGATCGCCCTGCTCATGAACCAGGTCAGGATATTTGGTGGGGATCGCTACCGGCTTTCTGAAAAGAGCAACGACAATGTCGTTTATTATGAAAAGAATTCATCGGAATATGAGAACCTCCGGAAGGGATTCAACAAGCGCATCGACAAATTTCCGCGCGTCATTGCCTTGTGTAAAAATGAAAATGGCGTAGCCGAGGCATTGAATTATGCAAAAGCAAATAGCCTGGAAATAGCGATTAAAAGCGGCGGTCATTGCATGGAAGGGTTAAGCAGCAACGATAATGGAATGGTGATTAATTTGTCTCTGCTTGACAAAATTGAATGGATAGATGAAAGTACGATTGCGGTCGGACCTGCCTGTACCTTGAAAAAGATCTATGAGACCCTGCTGCCGAGAAGGAAATACCTGCCCGGCGGCAGTTGCCAGTCCGTTGCCATCGGGGGATTGACACTCGGCGGTGGGTATGGACTGCTGAGCAGGAGATTTGGTTTGACATGCGACAGCCTGCTGGAAGCAACAATGGTAACCCCGGCCGGAAAAATAGTCAATACGGCCGATGATCCGGAACTGCTTTGGGCTTTGAAGGGTGGCGGCAATGGCAATTTTGGGATTGTGACGCAAATGAAATTTAAGATCAGCAATGCGCCTGCAGTAATGCGAAGCTATAAGTTCAAAAGAAAGAATGTAGATACCCAAACGGCAAAGGAAGAATGCAAAGAATGGTTTGCTTTTTCAAAAACCCTTCACGATGCTTGTTTTTCTGCCTTTATTTTCAATGGAAAAACAACTTACATTTTGCTTACAAATGCCGGTGTAGAAAATGCGCCTGTAAAGAATTTTATAAAGTATTTTAAAGAAAGGTCCTCGTATTTCTACCAGGGAAAAAGGCTGCAATTGGCTCATGCACTTAAGGCCTACTATGCCGAAGCCAATCCTATTACATTTAAGAATGCCAGCGCGGGCTTATACAAAGACTTCGATGAAATTGAGCCGGTGATTGGAGATGTTTTCGAATTGGTGAAAAGCAGGCCCGGCATCTTGTACCAGGTAAATACACTCGGCGGGAAGATCCAATCAGCGGCTTTTATGGAAAGTTCTTCATTTGCACACCGCGATTGTTATTATTTTTCCGAACTACAGGCCTATTGGGAAACAGCAGCCGCAACCAATAAATTCTTTTCGCATTTTCAGTTGATACAACAAAAATTTTATGATGCAGGCGTCAGGTCACAATACAGGAACTACCCGGATATCAATTTTATCGATTGGGCCCAACAGTATTATGGCAAAAATCTGGCTCGCCTGCTGGCGGTGAAGAAAAAGTATGATCCCGCCAATATTTTAAATGGGATGCAAACGCTGACTGTTTAGCGAACCTTGCAGGGGGCGGTACCAGTCTCGTTGTCCTAAAATTTTAATTCTGAACTCATAACTCATAACTCTGGCCTTAGACTCACGCACAAATATAGAGAATTGCCTTTTATGCGACCCTGTCGGGGTCGCCTTGTGTTCCATAAATCTTCCCTACAAATATTTGAACCCTTCGGGTTCGGCCATTCTTAACTCTTGATTCTTAAATCATAATTATTATTTCAAATTGCTATTTTGTTAGCCGTACTTTCATAAAGGTTTAGATACTTTTCATAATTTCTTGATGATGGTCATGTAAATTCCTGCAATGGAAAACCTACCTATTTTGTAAAAAAATGCGGGATTCTACGCTTCCTTTGTTGTAATGCCTTTAATAACTTACCTCTATAAAACCTCAGTATGCTCGATAATACGTTGCTGATTATTATCCTGGTAATGGCAGCCATCCTGGTTGTTTTATACATTCTCATCTTCAACAGGCCTAAAGAATAAAATCTGGCCATATCAAAAATTACTTTTTGTTTTAGATTAGATCCGACGCTTCAACCAGCCATCTCAAACGGACACTGATGCGGGCAAGGTTAATCGACCTTTGCAAGATTCAGCGTGGCAGCTTCTCCGGCATGTTTTTCATTGCTATTAATATTGGAAATAATGATTGGTTTTTTGTTTAAGCCCTCCGCGTTGGAGGGTTTTTCAATTAAAGTAATGGACAGCGTCGATCCTCAATCCCCCGGAAGCTACGCCTTTTATACGTCAACTTCTCCCACGGGTAGGGGTAACCGGTATTTATAAGATTCAGTATGTAAACTTCGTTGGCATGTTTTTTTATTTAACCTGAGTATTATTAACCTTTAAATTTTAGACCATGGACAATCCAAATAAGAAAAAAGCAGATGGCAAGCGCATTAGCCAGCAGCCGCATGAGCAGGCTTACCAAAAACGGAAGGAAACAAATAAAACAGGCACAACTGCCAAGAAGGCTGCGAGTCCAAAAAAGAAATAGTGTTGGTTTTACGTTTAAACCCTCCAGGTTGGAGGGTTTTCTTTAAAATAGTAATTGCGTCAACATCAAACCTTAAACCTTAAACCTTAAACCTCAAACTCTTAAACCCTAAACGTTCTCGCTCATACTGGTACAACTCTTGTCCTCTCCCAGCATATGAAAGAACTGAAAACAAAATTCCTGGACAGGTTGTATGACTGGATGTTACTATATGGGCCACGTATTTTAATAGCGATCGGCGCATTGATCATTGGCTTGTGGGTCATTAGACTACTTAGCCGTTGGATCAGCAATTTTCTCGGCAGGAAAAAAATGGACGCCACGATCCGTTCCTTCATGATCAATTCTTCGCGAACGGCATTGCAGGTTTTGCTGGTGCTCGTGCTGATGCAGGTGCTGGGGATCCGCATGACCTTGTTCACGGCGCTCATCGCGGCATTCGGCGTGGCAGCCGGATTGGCACTGTCGGGAACATTGCAGAATTTCACGAGTGGTATCCTGATCATCCTGTTCCGGCCTTTCCGGGTGGGAGATAATATCCGCACGCAGGGAGAAGAAGGGACAGTGGAATCTATCCGGCTGTTTTATACTGTATTGGTAACGTACAACAATACAACACTTATACTCCCGAATTCCAAGCTGGCCAATGAAGTGATCTTCAACCTGACCCGGAAGGACAAACGCAGGCTGGAAATACTGCTGAAATTTCCACCAGCTATGGACTTCGGGGCGCTGCGCGAAAAAATAATTAAGCTCATAGAAAATAACAAAGCAGTATTGCAGGATCCGCCGTTGCGTATCGGCATAGAAAAGATCGAAAACGATGGTTATACTGTATCCATCCATGCCTGGCTCAATGCTCACGGCTTTACAGATTCAAAATATTTGTTGAACGAGCAGTTGTTGAGCCTTATCAAGCCACCAGTCAACGAAGCGTAAACAATAACTTTATAAATGTTGGGGCAGGAATGTTGCAGTATGATTTAAAAAAAACTATGGAATCATTTACAACAGCCCCCGTTGAAGGAGAAGTAACCAAGGAAATTGAGAATGTAACTTCAAAGATCCCTTCAGATATTTTTTTATGGACAGCAGTCGGTATAATGGGTGTCTCATTCGCCTTGCAGGTAATGAAGAGTAAACACAAGAGTCTTTTCTTTGGACAATGGGTTGCTCCTTTTCTTTTGTTCGGCATTTACAATAAAATGGTGAAACAACTGGGGCATGATCAACTCAATCCAACAGCAGGAGAAGAGTGATAAGCTGTTTTTCTTCAATAAATTAATGCAGGTATTATGTAATCGGGAGCTGTGTAGAATTTTTTCAGCATCCTGGGTAAGCTTGCATGATTTTTTGTAAAGCCGGTTTTCAGAGGGAAAACGGGCGCCAATGGCGTAACTTAGCAGGCGGTCTTTCTGCTAACCCTCGCCCGCTTTTATTTCTTAACATTGCGAATCCCGGTAGGCCGGATGCATTCGCAGCAACAATTACAAGTATGAGTGCAAATCAAACAAGAAAAAACACGCGGGGTAAATTATTGAAACTGCCTGTTGCTTCCGCTGCAAAGGTATTCAAGCAGAAACCTTCAAAGGAACAGTTTAGTCCTGAGCACGACAGCGCAAACGAAAGCATTGGAGCTTCGGCATTGTTCTCGCATTTTACTGCAGATATTATCAAGGAAAATGTAGTGTTCACCCGCTGATCACCAGTTCTGGAATATCAAACCAAAACTTTCTTCGGAGATGATGTCACGCCAGCCGTTGATGAGTTCTTTGTAGGCTTCGCCTACAGGCATGATCTTGCGGTCAAGATCATACAACCCCAGTTCGTTCACAATTCCGGCATCATTCCTTAGCGCCGAATCCCAGTCTACCTGGTGGAGCAGGCTGTACCAGGTAAAGCCCACGATGGGAATGCCATCGTGTTTTAGCCGGTGTACATTTGCCCATTGTTTCAATAGCCATTCTTTGCAGGCGGGCATTTTTATATTTGTTTCAGTATGCATGATGGGCAACCTGTAGCGGCGGTAATACTGGTTGGTGATCACATAATAACCGAATATCTCTCCTGCAGCCTGTGTGCTTCCGTCTGCGTGAACGATGTGTTCATTGGTTACATAATAATCGTTGCCCATGATGCACCTTGCTTTTACCTGGTTATGCATGAACCAATGAAATTCTTTTGGCGTCATCCCGTTCGACAAAAGATATTCGTACATCATGGCGTTGATCGGATAGCCATAAGTCAGGTCAAGAGAGAGGAAACGCTTTTGGTTCAGGAAGCGGGCCAATGGCGTTGCTTTCGGATCGATGGCGTGAAAGTATTCAGACGATTCACTTTGTATAAAAGTTGCTTCTGGTTGCACTTCAAGGATGCGGTGCATCGCCATCACATTAGCCTTGCACAAATTTTTCAGTGCGTTTACAAAGGCGGTATCTGATTGCAGCTTTTCATTCCACCAACCATATTGCGCGGAGAACATCGCAGCGATAAAGATCTCGTTGATGGGTGTGTACAATTGGAGATAGGGAAAGCGTTTGGCAAACGCATGCGCATACTCGGCAAAATAATGCGGGAATTCAGGGTTTTGAAAATCACCCATCCAGTCGGGTATGCCGAAATGGCAAAGGTCTACAATAGGTGTTACCCCCAGATCTTTCAGCGCATTGAAAGTGATTTCCGTAAATCCCCAATCATATTTCCCGGGCGCAACATGGGTGCTGTAATAGGGAGGCCCATAGCGCAGGTATTCGATCCCGACATCTTTCAACAACATAAAATCTTCCTGCCAGCGGTCGTAGTGACCGGTTTTGGCCATTTCATCTACCCGCTTGGTTGTTCCATCGGGCAACCGGATATTGGGATAGCTGTTCTCTATTCCCGTAGCAAACATAAATTTTGATCCCAGCATAAAATATTTTTAGGCAGACATCCTTCATCAAACATAAAGCCAATGATGCATCATTCCAGGCGCCATTGCGGAACATCGCCGGCTGTAAAGCAGTACCTGGTGGTTGAACTGTATTTTTCTCCCGGTAACAATAAGGTGGAGGGAAAATGATCATGATGTGGTGAATCGGGGAAATGTTGCGTTTCGAGGCAAAAAGCAGAGCGGTAGGTATCTTTTATATTTTCTTTTAAGATGTTTTGTCCATTCATAAAATTGCCGCTGTAAAACTGCATCCCCGGTTCCGTGGTAAATACCTGCATCGTGATGCCGCTGGTATCACCCTGTACTTCAGCTGCCAGGGTCAACACATCGTTTACTTTTTTATTCAATACAAAACAATGGTCATAGCCCTTTCCATTCCTGAGTTGGCTGCAATGGTTTTGGACGTATTCACCGATCCGGGTGGATTCCCTAAAATCAAAAGGCGTGCGGTATACCGCTTCTATGTCGCCTGTCGGGATGAGTTGGGGCGTTACCGGGAGGAATTGGTCTGCATTGATGTAGAGCCTATGCCCCAGTATGGAACTCGAACCCGCCCCATTTAAATTGAAATATGCATGGTTGGTTAGGTTCACAAAAGTCGGTTCGTCTGTAGTGGCCTCGTAAGTTATGGTCATGCTGTCATCCTTCAATTCATATTTTACATACACCTCAAGGTTGCCCGGATAGCCCTGTTCGCCATGTGGCGAGAGATACCGCATCAGGATGCTTTGTTCTGTCTCTTCAATAATTTCCCAGGGCAGGGAATGAAAACCTCCCAGTCCCCCATGGAGCTGTTGAGCGCCGTCATTGGCTGATAGTTCGTATAGTTTTCCGTTAAGAGTGAATCTGGCACAACCGATCCTGTTGGCGTATCTTCCTATGGTGGCTCCATAATAGGCGGCCCCGGGTTCCCTGTAAACAGAGAGGTCCCGGAAACCCAAAACCACGTTGATGGGAAGGCCCTGGGCCTATGGTACGACCATGCCCATCCATCTCGCACCATAATTGGAAATACAGGCTTTGAATCCCCTGCTGTTTACCAAAAATGTTTTTTTTATTGCTGTTGTTGCCAGTAATTCCCCGGCACTGTTTATTTCCACAATAATTGTTTTAAGCTAGCCTTCAAATGCCATACCCGCGCCGGCAAAAAAAAATATTACC